>Ga0307511_10000117_pt1 | contig 71587 bp, 76 predicted proteins | sample 13_EM_MG_FD_200266 | JGI IMG/M metagenome (GOLD analysis project Ga0307511, IMG submission 200266) | Populus trichocarpa ectomycorrhiza microbial communities from riparian zone in the Pacific Northwest, United States - 13_EM | ecosystem: Host-associated > Plants > Roots > Unclassified | place... | reverse complement strand
ACGGTGTTGAGGTGTCAGGCAACGATGAAGCGAGCCTCGTGCCAAAAACGGGTTATGTCTTAATTTGATTGTTGGAGAGACAACCTCCGGCTTGTCCCCTGAAATGGGTCAGGCCGGAGGCTGACCCTCCCCGGTAGCCCGCGCACTCCGTGCGCGGGACCGTCGCACGGAGTGCGACGGCTACCAACAGAGCCAGGCCCTCCATGTCATGGTTCCTGATGAAGTTTGACAAACCGGGGCAAAAGCCGGACTTTCAGACCATGAGTACAGATTCTCCGGTCATTAGCCTTTCGCGCGATATCGAGGCGATTCAAATTCCCAGCGGTCTGACCAAGAAGCTGGAGAAGGGAACTCCAGTCATCATCACCCAGGCCCTGGGCGGTACCTATACCGTGGTGGTGGAACATTCCGCCGGTTTGTTTCGCGTCCTGGCCCAGGATGCCGATGCTCTCGGCAAGACTCCCGCCGCTCCCGCCGAGGCCAACAACGGCGCTTCCGCCAAATCGGACGGGCCGCTGAAGGAAGAGGATGTCTGGACCCAGCTCAAGACTTGTTACGATCCCGAAATTCCGGTGAACATCGTCGACCTCGGTTTGATTTACAGCATGGAGATCAAACCGCAGGAGGGCGGGGGCAATCTGGTGGAAGTGAAAATGACGCTGACTGCGCCCGGTTGCGGGATGGGGCCGTCGATTGCGTCCGATGCCCAGCGCAAGATCTTGACCGTGCCCGGCGTGACGGACGCGCAAGTCGATGTGGTGTGGGACCCACCGTGGAGCGCCGATCGCATTTCCCCTGAAGGCCGGTCGAAGCTGGGCATGGTGTAGATGCCTAGGGCGGTCCGCCGTCGGGCCTGCGCCGGCTACCATGAATGCTCCGGAGGCGCGGAGGCGTTAAGGCCCAAGTTGACTATTTCCCTAGTGCTTCTAGGCTGAAAGTTCCATGTCCACGAACGTCTTGAGAAGTTCCGCTCTAGTTCTTGCCGTCAGTCTCATGGCATTAACAGGTTGCAGCGTTGGCCCTGACTACCAGCAGCCAATGGTGGATCAACCGGCAGCCTACAAGGAAGGCGGCCCATGGAAAAAAGCCCAGCCGCGCGATGAGATTGCCAAGGGCGATTGGTATACCATTTTTCACGATCCGAAATTGAATGAGCTGGAGGCCCAGGCCCAGGCGGCGAACCAGACACTCCGTGCGGCGGTGGCCCGGGTCAGCGAAGCGCGCGCCCTGGCCCGGCAATCCGAAGCGGGTTTCTATCCGGCACTCGATTTTAGCGGAACGGGTTCCCGGCAACGCACGTCGCCGAATAACGGCCAGATTATGGCGCAATCGCCGGGTGGCGTTGGCGCCTCGCATACGTTCACTTCAGCCACGGTGGTGCCGTTCGACCTGAGTTACGAAGTCGATATCTGGGGGAAAGTGCGGCGTGCTTTTGAGGCGGCGGGAGACCAGGCCCAGGCGAATCTGGCCGATTATGAAAATGTTCTCCTGGGTCTGAAGTCCGATGTGGCCACGACTTATTTTGCGATTCGCACGGCCGATTCGCAGATCGATGTGCAGCGGCGCACGATCCAGTCGTACAAGGAAAACCTGGACCTGACGAACAGCCGTTTTCAGGGAGGCATCAGCAACCAGCTCGATGTGGAACAGGCCAAGGCGACGCTGGCGGCGGCGCAGGCCCAGTTGGCGACGCTCGATCAAAGCCGTGCGCAAGTGGAGCACTCCCTGGCCGTCCTGGTCGGGAAAGCGCCCGCGTCATTTTCGCTCAAGTTTCATCCGCTTGAGGCCAGGCCGCCGACGATTCCGCCGGGACTGCCTTCCGATTTGCTGGAGCGTCGGCCCGATGTCGCGGCAGCCGAGCGCCGGGTGGCGGCCCAGAACGCCCGGATCGGCGTGGCGATTGCGGCTTATTTTCCCTCTTTGCAACTGACGGGGCAGACTGGTTTTGACAGCGGCGATCTCGGATTGCTTTTCAATTGGGAAAGCCGCATCTGGTCCTACGGGCCGAGCATCCAGTTCCCGATTTTTGAAGGAGGCCGGATCGACGCCAACGTCAAACAGCAGCGTGCCGCTTATGAGGAAAACGTGGCGAATTACCGTCAGCAAGTCCTCGTGGCTTTTCAGGATGTGGAGGACAGCCTGAGCGCATTGCATTACCTGTCGGAACAGGATGAGGCGGAAAATCGCGCCTTTGAATCCTACAAGAAGGCGCTGGAACTGACGAATGCGCGTTATACCACGGGTTTGGTTTCCTATTTCGATGTCATCCAGGCCGAGGCTCTTGCCTTGGGGGCGGAACAGCTGACGGTGCAAATCGCCGGTAATCGCATGGCCACGACGGTGCATCTGGTCAAGGCGTTGGGTGGTGGATGGGCCGATTCGTATACCTATCAGCCCAATCATGGAGATCATGTGGCATCGCCTTCCACGACGCCGACGGTGCTTGGTTCGGCGGACAAGACGGAAGGTCTTCCGGCTCAAAATCACTAGTTCCTTAATTCCGGGCACATTTTTAGCTAGCAGCTTGGCGAGTCCCTCGCTTAAGTGGCGTTACAACAACATCGACATTATATTTGATTTCTAAGCGTTACCTATGAGTCGAGCAGGAAAATTTATCCCAGGAGGGACTGGGCGTAAGACCACAGGGCTCAGTCCTGCCGGATCGGGAAATACGGGCCCGATCCGGGCTCCGACAGAGACGCCTCCCGATGCTCCACGGGGGGGAAGAAGGCTTTTTCCCAAAGGCTCTAGCTTGGTCAAGCCGGTGCCGAAGCACCAGCGTCTCCCGATTGTGCTCATGAGCGCAGCGGTCTGCTGCATGCTCGTTTCCTTTGCCTGGTATCAATTCGCGGTCGTGCCCGCGAAAACCGAGGCGCTGGAAGCCAAGAAGCAGGCTGCAGCGACACAAAAACAATTGGCCGATTTGCAGGCGGAACAACAAAAGCAACTGGCCGATCAGCTAAAGAAACAGGCGGTCGCGCGGGCCACGTTGACCGTCGATAGCAACCCTTCCGGTGCCAATGTGATTATCGATAGCGCACAAAAACCGACACCGGCAAAGTTTGACGATCTTCTTCCCGGCAAAGTTTCTGTTTTAATTCATTTGAACGGATACGAGGACTACAAGCAGGACGTGACCGTTGCCGTGGAAAAACCGACCGATTTGGGCGTGGTCGAGTTGGTGCCCATGGTGGGCAGTCTTTCCCTTTCCAGCCCGCAGAGCGAGGTGACCTATAATCTCACGGGGCCGGGAGATTTCGCGAAGAGCGGGCAGTTACCCGATAAATTTCAAACTTTGCCTGCGGGTGATTATCAACTGACCGTCCAGCAGCGCGACTGGAAACTGCCTCCCATCCTGATCACCATTCATGATCACGAGAACGTACAAAAAGAGATCAAGTTTCCCTACGGTAATGTCATTATCACGACTGTGCCGCCGGGGGCGACGGTACGCAATGGGCGTACGGTCATGGGCAAGACGCCGCTGACGCTTTCCCAATTGCATCCGGGCAATTTCAACCTTTCGCTCGATCTTCCCCCCTATACGATCCAGAAATTCGTTCTCAACGTGCCCGAGTTTAGCAACCTGAATACCAATATCGTTCTGAAGAAGGACAAGGATTTCATCGCTGCCTGCGGCTTGCCGATGATTTGGATTTCGGACAGCGGTTACTGGGCGGCAAAATACGAGATGCCGCAGAATGCATTCGAAAATGTGGTCGGCTATAATCCGAGCACGTTTCGCCGTCCCAATCGACCGGTGGAATCGATTACTTGGGAGGCCGCCGCAACATTTTGCGCGAAGCTGACCGAATACGAGCGCAAAGCCGGCAAGTTACCCGTCGGTTATCATTACAGCCTGCCGAGCGAAACGCAGTGGGCTGCGTTTTGCGCCGACGCGGATATCAATCTGGCGGTCATGTCGCGTACCGGTTCGCTTTCCTCGACCCAGGACGTGGGGTCTTCCGAGCCGAACAAGTACGGCCTCTATGATACTCTCGGCAATGTCTGGGAATGGTGCCTGGATAACTTCGATGAGAAAGGCAACCATAGCCTGCGTGGCGGTGGTTGGCTGAGCTCGCAGGATAACTTTCTGAGTGCCGATACGCGGGTGGGCGCACCGCCGAAATATACGGATCGTTTTACCGGATTCCGGGTGGTTTTGATTCCGGATTAAAGGCCCTCGTTTTCCACCGTGTAGCCGTCTTCGTCAAAGGCGGTGGCGAGAAACCACGCTCTTACGAGCGCGGGTACATTTTTCTTAAAACGTATTGGCGGGATAGACGAACAAACCGAGGATCAAAAGCAGGGCGCCGAAAGCGACACCCATCCATGAGAGCAGGCGAAAGCGTTGTGGTGTCCGGGTCGCGAAATCGATGGCGTTGCGCCAGAGATGAGGGCTGTAGACCAGCACCATGCCCCAGATGACCCAGGCGTAGGCCAGTAGCGTCATGACAAAACGGGCCGGGGTCTGGACCAGGAATGCGGCATCCAGGATGACGGCGGCCGCGAGAAGCAAAAGGCAGCCCAGACCACGTGCGGCGAGAAATGCCGGGACGAAGATCACCACCAAAACTCCCGATACGGCCCAGACAACCATCAGACTAACACGGATATTGGAAAGTTCGCCCAGGTCCATCACGGCGGTCAGCAGGGTGAACCAGATCGTGGCGGCGAGCATAAGCACAACGCCAAGCGGATAATTGCGGGGCAGGGTCTTGATGAAGGCGCTGAATCGTTCCGGCGCGAGTGCCGCCGGGAGATGGCCGGCCAAGGAGAGCAGGCCGATGATGATGGCCGTGATTTTTAATGAAACAAAATAGGTCATAAGCGGGAGGGACTTGCTTTCACCAGCGGCGAAAGTCCATCACCATGCCTGTTTTGAGGGGTGATGTAAATCATGGCGTGGTCGGGTCGTGGTTGCTTTTAGGAGTAAAGCCGGTGGCGTTTGATGTAGGCCGCGACTGAAGCAGGGACGAGTTGATCGATCGGCAGGAGGGACTTCACGCGCTGGCGAATTTCCGTGGCGGAGATGTCGATCCGGCGTGGGCGCGGCAAACGGAGGACTTTCGGCGAGCGGACTTTGGCTCCGGCTTCCTCGCGTGGCAGAAGAAGGAAATGAACCAGATGGAGCAGCTCCTCTGCCCGATGCCATCGGCTGAGGCCGGGAAGTTGATCGGCGCCGATCAGCCAGAAAAGCTCCGCGCGCGGGAAGGCTTCCCGGATTTCCATGGCGGTATCGTAGGCAAAGGAAGGCGCGGGCCGATCCAGTTCGCAGCGCGACAGCCAGAAGCGGGATTCGCCTTTCAGCGCCAGACGCAGCATGGCCAGGCGTTGGTTCGCTGTTGCCTGCGGATTGTGGGACTTGAATGGCGATTGTCCGCAGGGCACGAAAAGAATCGCGTCGAGTCTGGCCTGTTCCAAGGCATCGCGGGCCATCACAAGGTGGCCGGTATGGATGGGATCAAAGGTGCCGCCGTAAATGCCCAGCTTCAGTTTCCGATGATGTCCGGGCTGGGTTGGGGCGGAAGTTTTTCTCATGCCTCGACCACGTAGGTGTCGGCGATGAAATCGTGAAACGCGCGCCGTTGCGGGTTAAAGAAGACGTAAGCGAAGGGGATGCCGTAGAGGCCCATGGAAACGATCATGACGAGTGCGCGAAGAAGCGATTTCGCAAATTTCGGTTTTTGTCCGGTTTGATCCACCACCTTCAAGCGCAGCATCGACTTGCCCGGAGTCCTTCCATGAACGGCATGAAAGCCGGCCAGATAAAAAGCCAGAATCAGATCCGAGATCAGGCTTCCCATAATTCTGTCGTGGAAAGGCAAATCGGGCGTGGGTTGCGACAGAACGGAGGCCACGGTGGAATGAATAAACCAATCCGGTATGTAGATTAACGCCAGGGCAAATAAGATCGGAAAGGTCAGGAAGGCGTTCAAAATCAAATCGATGATAATGGCAAGCACCCGCTTGCCCAACGGGGCGATGACCAGGCCTGCTTGGCCGGGAATGGGGTTGGTGACGCGGACTTCAGCCAGCAGGGCCACCAATTCAGGATAATATTGCCACGGATGCCACAGTGCATCCGGCTCATCGAGGCGGACTGTGGTGCCCAGCCCGGCGCGATTTTCCTGTACCCATTCGCGCAATTCACCGAGATCGACCGGGCCATATTCCTGGCCGTCATCTCCCCGGATCATAAAAGCGCGATATTCGGGCGACATCTCCATTTTCTATCAGAATAAAGCGGAGACTGCCATCCTATCATCCGGCAAGGGACTTTGGTTATTGCTCATTGCGGCGAATTCGACATACTGGCCGATTGTCCATGCCGCCTCGCACTGCTTCTTCATCCCCTTCGCGTCCCGGCCCGCAAAACCAGACGCTGACCCGTCTTTTTCAGGCGCGCAGCGAATGGGATCGTCTTTACCAGCTCAGCAATTTGCTCAAGGAAGCGCAAATTGACCTACCGGATTTTTTCGATTCCTCCATCGGTTCGACCATCTGCCGCGAGTCTGATACGGAAAAACTCGCCTGGCGTCTCGCGCGGGAAATTCATCGGCGCAATAACGGAAAAATTCCCGCTTCGCTTCAACCTTATCTTGATCGTCCCGATTTCGAGCAGGAGGAGCGCGTACAGGAAGCCGACTCTTTCCGCAAGGGACTGGTCGAATGGCTTTCGGCTGGACGCGAGGACGCCCCGGCCCAGCCGCGCCGGGAATTGCGCGTGATCTGGAAAATCGAATCCGATTTCGATCCACTGGAGTCCCACGTGCAGATCGACCTGCGCGTCAATTCCTCGAAGCTCAAGGAAGGTTCCCGCAATTTTTTCCAGGTGCGGGGCCTTTGCAACGAGGCGGCCAATCGGCCCGAACTTTTCAGCGGCGAAGACCAGGCTTTTCTCCGCTGGCTCAGCGATTTTCTGTCGCTTTTGCTCACGGACAAAAACCGCACGGCCAGTCCATTTCTGCACGATAACCGCAGTTTGCTGACCTGGCTGACCCAGTGGGGCCAGAGCGGGCGCTGCCATTGGGACGGAGGTGCGCCGGTCGAGTTCAGCCCCCTCAGTGCGCGCATCGTTCCGCAGCTTCAACCCAGTGAGGATTCAAGCAACGGCCGCTCCCGGCTCGATCTTCGTTTCGAAGTCGTCACTGCCGCAGGATTGCGCGAACCGCTGGAAAACGTTCGTCTTTTTCTCGCGCCGAAAGCCGACAATCCCCGGCCCGAGCTGGAACTGGTCTGCGTGCGCCATTGTTTTTATCGTCTCACGGATCGCCCGCCCCGTTCGCTCATGGCCCTGGCGCTCAAGCAAGGAATTGGCCGGGTGGACGCGACTGCTGCGGGTCAACTGCTGCCGCCGCTTTTGCGCCGTTATCCGCACCTGCAACAGCAGGTCAAAGTCCACCTGCGACAGGTCCCCTCGCAGATCAAATTTTATTTTCACCTCGACGAGGATGACGCGCTGCAGATTCGCGTCGCCGCTTCCGCGCGCGAGGGCAAGCTTCATTGGGAGTGGTCCGACGACGGTTGGACGAAAACCCAGCCCAAGCATTTTGAATTGGCCAAGGGCGACGAGGATACCTACGTCCACATCGCGCCGCCGGAAGTCATCGTGCATGAAAATGCCTCGACCGAAGGAAGCGCTTTTTCCGGTGGCCGCGCCTCGCGTGATGTCGAAGTCTGGGACGATGTTCCCGCCGATACCGATACCGTCGAGGCGCTCGCCTGGCTGAAGAGTTTTGAAGCGGAACGGGGCGAGCTTTGTGGTCGCCCGGATAATTCCGGCTGGTGGGTCATCCTTCAGCCCGCGCGCATTCCGCCGCTTTTGCAACACTGGAAAGACCGCTCGGCGTTGTGGCAATACTTTGCCAATCGTCGCTTCCAACATTTGATTAGCGGCAAGCGCCGTCGTTTCCCGAAGCTCAAGATTCAATCGACCGGTATCGACTGGTTCAGTGTCCGGGCCGAATGGGAGGACGAGACGGTCGCGATGACCGAGGCCGATTGGGCGAAGCTGCATCAGAACGACGATCCTTACGTCAAGCTTTCCAACGGCACCTGGATGGAACGGGAAGAAGCAACCGCCATGGCGGAAGCCGTCACCGCGTTGGCCGAGATCGGCGTGCAGGTGGGCGCGGGCGAGCAGCAACTCGGCGCGTGGCAGATGTCGGGCGCGCAACAAACGGCCTGGAAAAAACTCGAGACACTAGTTGATGGCGACGGCGATTCCGTGGTCAAACAACTGCGCCAGGCCGTGACCGATTTCAAGGGCCTGCCCGAAATTGCCGAACCGAAGGGACTTTGCGCCGAGCTGCGCCCCTATCAAAAAACGGGACTCCATTTTCTCGCCTACGCTTCCCGCTTCAAGTTGGGCGCGCTATTAGCCGACGACATGGGTCTCGGTAAAACGGTGCAGGCGCTCGCCTGGTTGCAGTACCTGCGCGAAGAGAAGGGTTCCGCGCCGAGCCTGGTCATTTGTCCGGCCAGCGTCGTCTTTAATTGGAACCGCGAAGCCCAGCAATTTACGCCGGACCTGAAAGTCCTGCTCCTGACCGCCGGGGAGCATCGCCACAGCTTGCGGGAGGAAATCCCGAAGCATGATCTGGTCGTGACCAACTACGCGCTTTTGCGCCGTGATCTTGCCTCGCTGCAAAAATTTGCCTTTCGCTCCATCATTCTCGACGAAGCGCAGAACATCAAAAATCCCGAGTCGATGGTCGCCCGCGCCGCCAAGGCCCTCAAGGCCGATCACAAGCTCGCGCTGACCGGCACGCCGTTGGAAAACCGGTTGCTCGATCTTTGGAGCATCATGGAGTTTGTCCATCCCGGTTACCTGCCCGAGCGCGGAAAATTTCTCGAGCAGTACGATCGTGGAGCTTCCCAGCCCGCGCGCGCGCTTCTCTCCAGTCGCATGCGCCCCGTCATGTTGCGCCGCTTGAAAAAGCAGGTCGCGCAGGATTTGCCGGATCGCATCGAAGAACGCCTCGACTGCGAACTCACCGAAGGCCAGCGCAAATTTTACCTCGCCGAATTGCAACGCAGCCGTCAGTCACTGGCAACGCTCGATGCCCCGGCGGGCCAGTCGCGGATGCATGTCCTGGCCGCGCTCACCCGGTTGCGCCAGATTTGCTGTCATCCGTCGTTGGCCGGAGGCAAAAAGAACCTTGGCTCGGGCAAGACTTCCGCGCTCTTCGAGGTGCTCGAACCGCTTTATGCGGGAGGCCACAAGGTCCTCGTTTTTTCGCAGTTCGTCGAAATGCTCAAGATTCTCAAAACGGAACTGGAAGAAAAAGGCCGCCCCTATTTCATGCTGACGGGTCAGACCACGCAACGTGGCGAAGTGGTTCAGGCGTTCCACGAATCGAAGGAACCGGCGGTGTTTCTCCTTTCGCTCAAGGCGGCGGGCACCGGGTTGAATCTCACCTCAGCCAGCTACGTCGTGCTCTACGATCCGTGGTGGAATCCGGCCGTGGAAGCGCAGGCCATCGACCGCACGCACCGTATCGGCCAGGACCGCACGGTCATCGCTTATCGGTTGGTCACGCGCGGCACGGTGGAAGAAAAAATCTGGCGGCTCCAGCAAAGCAAGGCGCAACTCGCGCAGGATGTCCTCGGCGAGGAAGGCTTCACCGGCAGCCTTACCAAGACCGATTTCGATTATCTTCTCGAAGATACGTCGGAGGAGTTGGAACCGACCGGGGAAACGTAGAACTTAGAGCTGAGAACGGCAGATTTCTGCCTTTCGTTCTACGCTCCAAGTTCTACGCTCTAAGTTTCTCCATGTCAGCGCTGCCCCATTTCATTTCTCTCGAAGGTGGCGAAGCTGTCGGCAAGTCGACGCAGATCACGCGGCTGGCGGAGCGCCTGAACAAACTGGGACATAAAACGCTCGTCACCCGCGAACCGGGTGGCACGCCTCTCGGTGAATCGATCCGCCATTTGCTCAAGCACGCACCCGAAGGCCGGGGCATGACCCCGCAGGCTGAACTGCTTCTCTTTCTCGCGAGTCGTGCGGAGCTGGTGCGCAAAGTCATCATGCCCGCGCTCGACCAGGGCGTGTGGGTGCTCAGCGACAGGTACCTCGATTCGACCACGGTTTACCAGGGCGTGGGTCGTCAGTTACCTGGGGAAGTGGTGGAGCGGATCAATGCCTTTGCGGCGGGTGTGCAATTGCCCGGCCTGACCCTGGTGCTCGATCTTGAGCCCAAGGAAGCTCGCCTCCGTCAAGCGCGTCGCACGCGACCCGAAGGGGAAGGCGCGTTCGATCGCATGGAAGCCGAGCCGGTCGATTTTTTCGAGCGCGTGCGCCAGGGTTATCTTGAACTGGCGCGGGAACATCCGCAGCGGGTCAAAATTGTTTCCGCAGCAGGTACGATTGATGAGACGGCCGAAGCCGTGTGGAAGGAAGTTTCCGTTGCCTTTGGTTTATAAAATTCCGTCATCCTGAGCTTGTCGAAGGATCAGCCTCCGAATCATTCGTCCATTAGATAAAAGCTTGGATAACTCTGTAAGTGCAGGGGAAGCTGATCCTTCGACAAGCTCAGGATGACGGGTGGAAAAAGTCGGTAAAGGATAGGCTCGCTCTTGCTCGGGATCATTCTGCAGGCCTAACTAAGACATTACCGGTTTTTTCTAAAAGTTCCTGGCACGCGGCGATGACTTCGCAGGCCCTAATGTCGGCCATGGAACGTTGCTTCACACGCAAGAAATCCTCCCGCGCATCGCCAGTGAACGTGATGTTCGCGCTCGTCACGATTCGGTGCGGGGCCTGCCACGGACGCCAGTGCAACTCGAAGGTCGGCCCGAAAAGCGCGACGACCGGGCAGCCGCACGCCGCTGCCAGATGCATCGTTGCCGTGTCGAGCCCAACATACAGTCGCGCCCGATAAAGCAAGCCAGCCACCTGCGGCCAGTCGGCGCGGCCCAGGGTGCAGAAGACGCGCGGTCCCAGTCGGTCCTGCAGCCAGATGGCTTCCTCAATCTCATAGTCCGACGCCCCTGAGGTCACCACGATGGTGCCGACCTTTTTCAGCAGGGCGCGAGCAACCTCCTCCCAGCCTTCCCGTTGCCAGCGGCTCAAGGGTTGTCGTTTGCCGATTTGCATCACGCAAAAATCGGTCAGTTTTTCCGCGGGTTCCCAGCTTCGCGCAAGGCAACGATCAAAACGCAAGGGAGGGATCGGTTGTGACAGGGGCAAAAATTCCGCGACGGAGAAAAAATCCTTTTCGACCCGGTGGCACGATTCCCAATCGAAACTCGAAAGGGCGGTAAAACGCCGTTGCTCGAAAGCCTTGAGCGGGCTGGCCGGTTTCACGGAATAACGCCGTTTCGCGCGGCAAGCCATCGCGAAAAAACGCGCACGATGACCGTCGCCCAATTCAAAAATATAATCGAAGGCTACGGTCCAAAGTCGAAGCAGCGTGGCAAAATCACGCAGGAAATCACCCCGTCTTCGCTCCGCTTTATCCACGGCGGTTACCGTCAACACGCGATCTATTTCGGGACATCCGGCAAGAATTCCTTCGCAGCCGCGGCGCACCACGACCCATATTTTCGCTTTGGGATGGGCCTGTTTGAGGGCCGTAATCGTCGGCGTCAGGACCAGCGTGTCGCCGATATGCTTTGGCTTGATTAAGAGAATGCGCATCTCGCCTGGAGTCTAACCTCCAACTAAGCCGATACCAGCGTGCCGATTTTGTCGCCCAACACGACTGACTTGAGGTTGCCTGGCTTGAACATGTCGAACACCACGATGGGCACATGATTGTCCATGCAGAGCGCAAACGCGGTCGAGTCCATCACTTGCAAACGGCCCTCCAGTGCCTCCGCGTAGGAAATATTCTTGAAGCGTTTGGCCTTGGGATTTTTGCGCGGGTCACTGTCGTATATGCCATCGACTTTTGTCGCTTTCAGTAAAATTTCGGCGTTCAGCTCGCTGGCGCGCAGGGCAGCCGCCGTGTCGGTCGAGAAGAACGGGTTGCCTGTTCCTGCGACAAAAATTACCACGCGGCCTTTTTCCAGATGGCGCACGGCACGGCGGCGAATGAAGGGCTCGGCCACATTTTTGACTTCGATGGCGGTCTGGACACGCGTATTCACGCCGACTTTTTCCAGTGCTTCCTGCAAGGCCATGCCATTGATGATTGTCGCGAGCATGCCCATGTAGTCGGCGGTGCTGCGGTCCATGCCCCGATTGGCCGAGGTGATGCCGCGCCAGATGTTGCCGCCGCCAATGACCACGGCGACCTGCACGCCCAGCGCATGAATTTCCGCCACTTCGCGGGCGATTTTTTCGGTCAGCTTGGCGTCGATGACCTCTTCTTCACCGGCCAGGACTTCGCCGCTTAATTTGAGAATGATCCGTTTATAAACGGGTTTGGAGAGGGCGCGTCGACGGGCCAGGCGTTTGGGCATATTACAAACAAAGAGTAGCGGGTTGCGGTGGGTTGTCGATAAAGACATGTTTTCCTTGAACCAGGTGAAAATTTAGCCGCAAAAGAACGCAAAATACGCAAAAAGGAACCCAGGAATAAAGACCCCTTTTTTCCAACATCGTTATGTTCTCGGCGTTCTTTTGCGGCTAATGAATCTGTGATGTCCCCCGGTCGCGTGCTTCTTACTCAAGCGCAAATTCGTGCGCGGGTCGGGCAATTGGGACGCGCTATTTCGCGTCACTATCGGGGAGAGCGTCCTCTTTTTCTGGGCGTCATGAACGGAGCGCTCTTTTTTCTCGCCGATCTTTTGCGTGCCGTTGATCTCGACGATACGGAAATTTCCTGCGTCCGGCTGGCCAGTTACGTCGATACGAAAAGTACCGGCGTTTTGAGCGGGCTCGATGGCCTCGGCGAGGCTTTCAAGGACCGTCGCGTCCTCATCGTCGACGATATTCTCGATACGGGCCATACTCTTTCCGCGCTGGTTGCGCGTCTGAAAAAATTTGGTGCCGCCGAAGTAAAAATCTGTGTTCTGCTTGAGAAACGCCGCCGGCGTGAAACTGTGATCAAAGCGGATTGGGTTGGCTTTCGTATCCCGGACCAGTTCGTCGTCGGGTATGGGCTTGATTATAATGGAAGGTACCGTGCCCTGAGGCAGATTCGGGTGTTGGAAAGCCCGTCATCCTGAGCGGAGGCGAACATGCCAATTTCCCCCTCGTTCCCAAATTTCATTTGGGAACGCGCTTGTCGGGGCAATTTTATTGCTTTCATAATCAGGCATGCGCAGTCGATATGGTATCCGCGATGGCGTCTCTCTTTATTTTGTCACATCGACGATCGTTGAATGGTTGCCGGTGTTCAGCTCTGCGGCCTGTTGCGAGATCATTGTTCGCGCTTTTCTCCACTGTCGCGAGCACAAGGCCTTGCAAATTTATGCATGGGTTATCTTGGACAATCATTTCCACGCCATCCTTTCGGCTCCCGATCTTTCAGGCGCTTTGCGTAGCCTGAAAGGATTTACCGCCCAAGCGTTAATCCAACAGCTCAAAACGGAGCGTCGAGAATGGCTTTTGCAGCAACTGGCCCATTACCGTGCGGCCCATAAAACAGCCAGCGAGCATCAGGTTTGGCAGGAGGGAGTGCATCCACAAGTTATCAGTAGCGATGAAATGATGCGTCAAAAGCTGGACTATCTGCACCAGAATTCCGTGAAGCGTGGATTTGTTGCTGCGCCGGAACATTGGCGCTATTCCTCAGCGCATGAATGGTTGGTGGGAACTGGTCCGTTATTGATTTGCGATCCTTGGCGGTAGAATTACGGAGGCAATGAAATTGCCTGTAGTGAGGGCGTTCCCAAATGAAATTTGGGAACGAGGGGAAGCTCAGGATGACGGAATGGAGAGTCTTTCCTTCAAAACGCCATACTTGACTCTGTCGCGCCTCTGACGGTTAATAAGGAGATGTCCATCATCGTCAATGCCGCTGGCAAGGTCAACCTCCGCACGCCGGAGGTCATGAAGCTCGTCCAGGCCCAGGTCGAAAGCCATTATCGCAGCCCGGTCGTCGAGTACTTGCGCAACTACCCGAACTTTCTTCTCTCCGCCAACGGCCTCACGGTGAAACTCGCGAAGGCTTTCGGATTTTGTTATGGCGTCGAGCGCGCGATCGACATGGCTTACGCGGCGGCCAAGGTTTACGCCGGTCGCAGCATTTATCTTTTGGGCGAAATCATCCACAACCCCGAAGTCAACGACCAGCTCCAGGCGATGGGCATCAAGCAGCTCAAGGAAACGCGTGGCGTTTACGATCTTGGTGGTCTGACCAAGGAAGATGTCGTCATTGTTCCCGCCTTCGGCGCAGAAGTGAAAGTGCTCCAGCGGCTCAACGAGATCGGCTGTCATCAAGTCGACACCACTTGTGGCGACGTCCGCAGTGTGTGGAAACGGGTGAAGCAATATCGCAATCAGGGTACGACTTCCATTATTCACGGCAAGGCCTGGCACGAGGAAACCAAAGCGACCGTCTCCCAGGCCATCAGCGAAGGCGGCGGCACGCATTACCTCGTAGTTTTCACTTTGGACGAAACCGATTACGTCTGCGATTACATCCGCAAGGGCGGCAACAAGGAGGAATTCCTCAAGAAATTCGAGGGGGCCTATTCTCCCGGCTTCGATCCCGATCAACACCTCGTTTCTGTTGGCGTGGCGAACCAGACCACGATGATGAAAAACGAAACGGAGGAAGTGCAGCGCCGTTTCGAGCAGGCGATGGTTGATCGCTATGATCGCGCGAACCTGGATCAGCATTTCCGCAAGGCCGATACCATCTGCGGCGCGACCCAGGAACGGCAGGACGCGCTTTCCGAAATGCTGGGACACGAAAAGATGAACCTGCTGCTCGTCGTCGGCGGCTACAACAGCAGCAACACGTCTCACCTCGCCGAGATGGGTGAAGCGGTGCTGCCCACCTACTTCATCAAGAATTCCGAGAAGCTTATTTCCACCAAGGAAATTTCCCACTACGACCAGCACAAGCAGCAGGAGGTTGTCACGCGCGACTGGCTGCCTGAAGACAATGTGGTGGTCGGGATTACCGCCGGGGCTTCCTGCCCGAACAATCTTCTCGAAGAGACCATTCACCGGCTCTATGAGTTCCGCGGCATCAACGTGGAGACTCTCCTGCCGGCCGATTACCGCGAAATCGTGGGGCTCATTCCCGCTGCTCCCGCTCCCGCCGGGCACTAGCAATGGCTTCGCTTAAAATCGACGTCCGCACTTCGGGGGCGGGTTCTCCCGATCTCGTTACTTTCTTCGTCAAGGGCAATGCCCTTCCCACCGGAATTCCGGCCGAGGAATTCGACGGCTCGCCGGGCAGCATGGTTATTCTGCGCGACCGCGATCACCGTACCCTGCTCGTGGGCCTGGGCGAGAAGGACAAGATCGAGCCCGATACGCTGCGCCGTGCCGCCGGTACCGCCATCAAGCATCTGCTGAAATTGGGCAGTCGCGAAGTTGCTTTCGATCTGGCTCTGTATCCTGACTATGTCGCGCCTGTCGTGGAAGGCGCTTTGCTGGCCGGTTATAAATTCGAAGGTTTCGGTACACCTGTCACCAAGCGGACGCGTGGTGTACTTGGTAAAATGCAAATTTTGGTCAAGGAGCACGAATTGACCCATGCCCGGGTGCAGGCGCGCGAGGCCGAAATTATCGCGACGGTCACCAATACGATACGGGATATCGGCAATCTTCCCGGCAATCTGCTGACTCCCGCGATTCTCGCCGAAAAGGCGCAGGAACTCGTCCAGGGCCGCAACCTGACGGTTAAAGTCTGGAACGAGCGCCAACTGAAGAGCGATGGTTTTGGCGGTATCCTCGCCGTGGGTCGAGGCTCGGTTAATCCGCCGCGCTTTATCGTGCTCGAATATCGCGGCGCCAAAAATAAAAAGGAGACGCCCATTGCGCTGATCGGCAAGGCGGTGACATTTGACACCGGCGGCATCTCCATCAAGCCGGGCGCGCAGATGGACGAGATGAAATGGGACAAGATGGGGGGCATGGCAGTTCTCGGCATCCTGCTCGCGGCGGCCGAGCTCAAGCTTCCACTTAATCTCGTCGGCCTCATTCCTTCAGCGGAAAATATGCCCGGACCGGATGCCTATCGTCCCGGCGATATCATCACCACGCTCGACGGTAAAACCATCGAGGTGCTGAATACCGATGCCGAAGGTCGCATCATTCTCGCGGATGCCATCGCCCACGCCCGGCTGACTTACAAGCCTTCCGCGATCATCGAGTACTCGACGCTGACCGGTGCGGTCGTGATGGCGCTTGGTTTTCGTCGCGCGGGTCTTTTCACCGCTGAGGATAAACTTCGCGATGCGCTCATTGCCGCAGGAAAAACGACCGGCGAACTCGTCTGGCCCCTGCCCATTGATGACGAATACAAGGAAGGCACCCAATCGGAAGTCGCCACGGTTAAAAACATCGGCGGACGCGAAGGCAGCGCCTGCACGAGCGCAACTTTCCTGAAGACGTGGGCCGAGGAAGTTCCCTTTGTTCATCTCGATATCGCAGGTGTCGCCTGGACGACCAAGCCGCCCGCGCATCTCGAAGGCGGCGCGACCGGTTTTGGGGTGCGTTTGACGCTGCAAGCGCTGCGGGCGGGGTTGCTGGGGTAAAATTGGGCCGAGCGATCCGTCATCCTGAGCGGAGGCGAACGGGCCAATTCTCTTTATCCTTTATATTTTCCAGAGCCGAAGTCGAAGGACCTTCTTTGAAGGTGCGAAAAAGTATGAAATGCGCTGGAAAGTTTCTACGTGGAAAGCAGGATGGAGTTCTTCGTCTTTGCGACGAGCGAGAGGCTTGATAAGAAATTCGCCATCAGATGGTGCGTGCAAAACGAAGCGAGGAGTTTAAGCAGGTCCTTCGACTGCGGCTCGAGTCAATACTCCGGTTAGAGAAAGTTCATTGGCTCGCCTCCGCTCAGGATGACGGCAATTTATTTTTGGAAGTTCACCCCGCCGGCTTGAGGACGGTGTCATTGGGCGGATGGCTCTCGTCGGTGGCCGGATAATCGAGGGTGAAGTGGAGGCCTCGGCTTTCGTGGCGGCTGAGGGCGCAATCGACGATGAGCGATGCCACGAGCACGAGGTTGCGCAACTCGATCAGGTCACAGGTCATCTTGTAGTTCCAGTAATATTCCTGCACTTCTTCGCTCAGGCTGCGCAGACGGCTGGCGGCGCGATGGAGTCGCTTGGTGGTGCGCATGATGCCGACGTAGTCCCACATCAATTGCCGGATTTCGCGCCAGTTGTGGTAGATCACCACCAATTCATCGGGATCTTGCGCGGAGCCGCTTTCCCATGGGGGCAAGTCCTTCTGCCGGGGCGGCGCTTTTTCCTGCTTCACCGCTTCGGCGGCGCGGTGAGCGACGACCAACGCTTCAAGGAGTGAATTGCTGGCCAGTCGGTTCGCGCCATGCAGGCCGGTGCAGGCCACTTCGCCTACGGCCCAGAGTCCGGGCAGATCGGTGCGGCCTTCCGGCGTGGTGATGACTCCACCGCATTGATAGTGGGCTCCCGGTACAACCGGGATCGGTTCCACGGCCATGTCGATGCCAAAACTCAGGCACTTCGCGTAAATGGCGGGGAAGCGATTTTGCAGGAACTCGCGGCTTTGGTGCGTGATGTCGAGGTAGACGCATTCCGCGCCGGTCTTCTTGATTTCGGCATCGATGGCCCGGGCAACGATATCGCGGGGTGCGAGCGACTTGAGCGGATGCACGCCGTCCATGAAAGCGTGGCCCGCGCCGTTGCGCAGGATGCCGCCTTCGCCGCGCACCGCTTCGCTGATGAGAAACGATTGGGCCTTCGGATGGAACAGGCAGGTGGGATGAAACTGGATGAATTCCATGTTGGCGACCGGCACGCCCGCGCGATAGGCCATGGCCACGCCATCGCCCGTGGCGATGCTCGGGTTGGTGGTATAAAGATAGACTTTGCCGCAGCCGCCGGTGGCGAGGAGGACGTGTTGCGCGGCCACGGTTTCGACGTGGCCGGTGGCGACATCAAGCACGTAAACGCCTACGCATCGATTGGCCGTGGTGAAGCCGAGCTTGCGGCGCGTGATCAGGTCGATGGCGGCATGGTTTTCAAAAATCTCCACATTGGGATGCAGGGCCAGCGCCGTGAGCAACGCGGTTTCGATTTCGCGGCCCGTGATGTCCTTGGCATGGAGAATTCGCCGTTTGGAATGCCCTCCCTCCTTGCCGAGATCAAGCTCGTGAGTGCCGCCGTTTTCGCGTTCGGTGAACGACATGCCGAGTTCGATCAGTTCCTTGATCCGGGCCGGGCCTTCCTCGACGATCCCGCGCACCACGTCCTCGTGGCAGAGGCCCGCGCCGCATTCCAGCGTGTCGCGCACGTGCAGGTCGAAGGTGTCTTCGTTGGATGTCACGCAGGCGATGCCGCCCTGCGCGTAGTTCGTGTTCGATTCGGCGCGGTTCTTTTTGGTGATGACAGCGACGGAACCTTTTTCGGCCACGTTCAGGGCAAAGGTCAGTCCCGCAATGCCCGAGCCGAGCACGACGTAGTCGTAACGATGGGGTGCAACCATTGGCTAAGATGCTCTGGGTCCACGGATGTCGCCAAGATTATTTGAGGCCTTTGCAAAAGTCTTTCTTTTAGGATTCCGTCATCCTGAGCTTGTCGAAGGATCAGCTTCCGGATCATTGTCAGTTGCCATCCGATCCGAATTTTCGAAGGCGTATGGGACGCTGATCCTTCGACAAGCGCAGGATGACGGATAGTTATTTATTGTGGCGGTCCAGTTGCCGAACGCTCTCCTGTGGCCTAAATTGACGAATGAGGCCTTACTTTACTCATGCCTTGGAGAAAGACCGGGAAGAGATATTGGAGCATCACCCGAGCGAGTATCTCGCCATTGTTGACCTGGAAACTTACCAGGCCTTTGCCGGTCGCGAGGTCGATCATCTCGACATGATGGCGCATCTTCAAGTGCAGATGAATGCCCTGACGGCGGTAGCGTGGGGTGCGCCCAACAAGAACCTGCATGTCCGGCTGGTTTTGACTGAAGATCATCTGGCGATCAAGCGGTTGGCCCGCTTTCGGCATACGGCGTTTGCCTCCGGGTGGATCAGGACCAATGGTCAGCTCTGCTTCACCAGTCATGAACGGCTTTACGATTGCGCCCATCATCGCACGCACGGTCTCTTGCGCGATGAACGCCTGCCCAGGAATTCGCGTCCCCATGTTCTCGATGTCCCGCCGGGCATCTATTCGATCCAGATTTTCTATCACATACCCTTTCCCTACGGGGGCGAAATCACTCAATCAGGTAGATTGAGTGCTGAGCCGAAATTGCACTACACGGTCATCCTGCGCCGTTATGCTTTTCCTCCGCCCCGCGTGGCGCCGATGCGTCTCAGCGGCGGACTCATTCCTTGGGCGGGAGCCGAAGCCAGCGCGCGGCCCTGGGGCGGCTTCACTCCGCATCTCGCGGGCGGGGAGTGAGCCAAGAAACCATCTGCTCTTTCGTCTTTTTTCATTACTTTGATAAATCCCCTGCCAGATCGGACAATTTTGAAGGGATGACTTGGTTGAAAATTCCGTTATTCCGTTAATTCCGTCGAAATTCAGCTACGGTCATAGGCCGCCGCTACAGAGGTGAAAAAATCCTTAAAAAAGCTCTTGCACGATTTGCGGATTGTGAGATGATCCTTGTCCCTCGCAAAACGAGGGGGCCTGGATGAGCAGCGAAATGCACTCAACCGGGTACGAGTGATGAGGAAGCGTGTGACGGCGCCCTCGACAGGGAAGGCCGTCCTCCATGCGAGCTTCAAGAGCTTAGCACGCCACTAAAATGGCGTGTTTTTGTTTCTGAAGCCCGGGTGGGCATCGTTTTCGCACCACCCAGAATAAGAATTTACCGAAGATTTAACCTCAAAAGAAAACGGAATGCCCACGATTAACCAATTGGTTCGCAAAGGACGCCGCAAGGTCGTCGTCAAGACGAAGTCGCCAGCGCTGAAGGGCGCGCCGCAGCGCCGCGGCGTCTGCGTGCAGGTCATGACCCGCACGCCCAAGAAGCCGAATTCCGCCTTGCGCAAGGTGGCGAAAGTTCGCCTGACGAACGGCCAGGAAGTCATCGCCTACATTCCGGGCGAAGGTCACAATTTGCAGGAACACTCCATCGTCCTGGTTCGCGGCGGTCGCGTGAAGGATTTGCCCGGTGTTCGCTACCATATTGTTCGCGGTACGCTCGACGCCCTCGGCGCCGCCGGCCCGAGCAATACCAACAAGCTCACTCGTAATGTTTCCCGTTCCAAATACGGGGTCAAGAAGCCCAAGAAGGCCGCTGCCGGCGCTGAAGCCGCAAAGAAATAATTTAACCGAACTCACTTATGGCAAGACGTCGCCGCGCCGAAAAGCGCCAAATCATTCCCGATAGCCGCTACGAATCCCAAGTCGTGGGCCGCCTTATTTCCGCGATCATGCAGCGGGGCAAGAAGTCTCTTGCCCAGCGCATCGTTTACGGCGCGATCGATGCCGTCAACGACCAGAACAAAGACGGCGATCCTCTCGATGTCCTGAACAAGGCGATCGAGAACGTGAAGCCCCGTCTCGAAGTCAAATCCCGCCGCGTCGGTGGCGCTACGTACCAGGTTCCGATGGAAGTTCCGCCGGAGCGTCAGCTCGCGCTGGCCATGCGCTGGATGGTTTCCAATGCCGCCAAGCGCAAGGGCGTGCCGCTGCAAAAGGCGCTCGCTTCCGAAATCAAAGAGGCCTCCAACGGCCAGGGCAATTCCGTCAAGAAACGCGATGACGTGCATAAGATGGCGCAGGCCAATCGCGCGTTCGCCCACTTCCGCTTCTAATTTTAACAACCTCTCTCACCGAAACTTATATGGCCACCGCTACCCCCGCTCCTGCTACACAGGCCAAAAACCCCAATTCCCCGAAGCGCCCCTATCCGATGGAGCGCACGCGGAATATCGGTATTGCCGCGCATATCGATGCGGGCAAGACCACGCTGACCGAGCGCATTCTTTTCTATACCGGCGCAATCCACAAGATCGGCGAAGTCCATGAAGGCACCGCGGTGACCGATTGGATGGAGCAGGAACGCGAGCGTGGCATCACCATCACATCCGCCGCGACGACCTGTTTCTGGCCCGCGCGCAAGGAAGAGGGCATCGTCAAGCTTTACGAGGGACAGAAGTTCCGCGTGAACATCATCGACACTCCCGGCCACGTTGACTTTACTGCCGAAGTGGAGCGCTCGCTCCGCGTGCTCGACGGCGCCATCGCCGTGTTCTGCGGCGTCGCCGGTGTCCAGCCCCAGTCTGAAACCGTCTGGCGTCAGGCTAACAAGTACGGCGTTCCCCGCATCGCTTTCGTCAACAAGATGGATCGCGTCGGCGCGAACTTCGACAACGCCATTCATGAAATGCGCGAGAAGCTCGGCGCGAATGCCTGGCCCGTTATCATGCCTTGGGGCGCGGAAGATCAGCTGCATGGGCAGATCGATATCGTCAACCAGAAGGCGGTTAAGTATTTGGACAACGACAAAATCGGCTCGACTTACGAGCTCGTCGAAATTCCGGCTGAACTCAAGGCCAAGGCCGAGAAGTCGCTCAAGGAATTGATCGAAGCCGTTGCCGACAAGGACGAGGAAATCGGCACGATGTTCCTCGAGGAAAGGATACCCACGTCTGCCCAGCTCAAAGCGGGCATCCGTCGCCTCACGATTACCAATCAGTTTGTCCCCGTCGTCGGTGGTTCCGCCTTTAAGAACAAGGGCGTCCAGTTCCTCATCGACGCGGTCATCGATTATCTCCCCGGTCCGCTCGACATTCCTCCCGCAGTAGGCATCAACCCGCACAACCGGGAAGAAAAAGTCCCGACTCCCGCGGACGACAACGCCAAGTTCTGTTCCCTCGCGTTCAAGCTCTGGACCGACCCCTTCGTCGGCAAGCTCGTCTTCTTCCGCGTCTATTCCGGTACCCTCAACAAGGGCACCACGGTTTACAATCCCCGCACCAACAAGCGCGAGCGCATCAGCCGCCTCGTCCAGATTCAGGCCGACAAGCGCGACGAACTCGATGTGGTTTACGCGGGTGATATCGCCGCCATCGTCGGCATCAAGGACGTCAAGACCGGCGATACGCTTTGTATCGAAGATTTCGACATCCAACTCGAACCGCCCTCTTTCCCTGAGCCCGTTATTTCCATGGCCATCGAGCCGAAGACCAAGGCCGATCGCGAAAAGATGGGCGAATCGCTCGGCCGCCTGGTCGAAGAAGACCCGACTCTCACGGTCAAGACCAACGAAGAAACCGGCCAGACCATCATCGCCGGCATGGGCGAACTTCACCTCGACATCATCATGGACCGCATGCGTCGCGAGTTCAACGTCGAGACGAACGCCGGTGCGCCGCAGATCGCCTATCGCGAAACGATCACCAAGGAACACGAAGGTGAAGGCAAGCTCGTCAAGCAATCGGGTGGTCGCGGTCAATACGGCCATTGCGTCGTCGAAATGAAGCCCGTCGAACGCGGCAAAGGCATCATCATCGAGAACAAGGTCGTCGGCGGCAACATTCCCAAGGAATACATTCCCGCTTGTAAGAAGGGCATCGAAGAAGCGCTGCTCAACGGCGTTATCAATGGCTCGCCCGTCATCGACGTCGAGATTCACATCACCGACGGTTCCTACCATGAAGTCGATTCCAACGAATTGGCGTTCAAGCTCGCCGCCATCTTTGCCGTCCAGGACGCGATGAAAAAAGCCGGCCCGATTCTCCTTGAACCGATGATGAAGGTTGAAGTTTCCACCCCGGACGAATTCCAGGGCGACATTATCGGCGATTTGAGCCGTCGCCGTGGCAAAATCATGAACACGGAAAGCAAGAACAAGACGACGAACGTGCACGCCGAAGTGCCGCTCTCGGAAATGTTCGGCTACGTCAACAATATCCGCTCCATGTCGAAGGGCCGCGCGGCCTACACGATGGAGCCGTCACACTTCGAACAGGTCCCGGCGCAAATCGTGGCCCAGATCACGGAACAGAAGAAGGGTAAATAAATTTATGGCCGAAACCCGCATCCGCATCCGCCTCAAGGCATTTGACCACCGACTCCTCGACCGCGCCGCGACCGAGATCGCCGAAACCGCGTCCCGCACCGGTTCCGTCGTCGCCGGCCCGATTCCGCTCCCGACCAAGATCGAGCGCTACACGGTGAATCGTTCCCCTCACGTCGACAAGAAGAGCATGGACCAGTTCGAGATGCGCACTCACAAGCGCCTTCTCGATATCATCCAACCCACGGCGAAGACCGTGGACGAGCTCAAGAAGCTCAACCTGCCTGCTGGCGTCGACATCAAGATCAAGGTCTAACCCATTTAATTTTTTCCGCACACGATTACTCCCATGAGCATTGGAATTTTAGGACAAAAGGTAGGAATGACCCGCGTTTATGATGACGCCGGGACCATCACGCCTGTCACCGTCATCCTCGCCGAACCCAACGCCGTTTTGCAGGTCAAGACCGCGACCAACGACGGGTATGCCGCCGTTCAGGTCGGAGTCTTCGATCAAAAGGAACATCGCGTGACCAAGCCCGAGCTCGGCCATTTCAAAAAGGCCGGTGTGACGCCGAAAAAGTTTGTTCGCGAGTTCACGACCAACGGCGAAGAGGTCAAGCAAGGCGATGCGATCACGGTCAACGGTTTCAAGGCCGGTCAGTACGTCGATGTCATCGGGGTTTCCAAGGGCAAAGGTTTCCAGGGCCCGATGAAGAAGCACAATTTCCACGGTCAGGGTGCGGCGCACGGTTCCAAGACGCACCGTCGTAACGGCGCCATCGGCGAACGTTCCACTCCCGGCCGTATTTATAAGAATCACGGCATGGCCGGTCACATGGGTGATGAACGCGTTACGGTGCAGAACCTCCGCGTTGTCCAGGTTCGCGAAGCTGATCACGTCCTGCTCGTCAGCGGGGCAGTCCCCGGCGCGGCGGGCAGTTATGTCGTCGTCCGCACCGCCATCAAGGGCCAGCCGAAAGCGAAGCAGGTCCAGGTCGCCAAGGCGGTCAACCCGATGAAAGCTTCCAAGGCCGCCAAATAACCACGCACGAACATGAGCCTCTCTCCTCTTTCCACTAAAGACGCTGCCAGCAAGCTGAAGGTCGATCTCATCGAGAACGGCATCGGCACGCAGGCGCTGCACGAAACGGTTGTCGCCTATCGCGCCAATCGCCGCGCCGGTACTCACTCGACTCTCACCAAGGCAACCGTTTCCGGTTCCGGCAAAAAGCCCTGGCGCCAGAAAGGCACCGGCAACGCCCGTTCCGGTTACGCTTCCTCGCCCGTTTGGTCCGGCGGTGGCGTGGTCTTCGGCCCGCATCCCCGCGACTATTCCAAAAAGACGAACAAGAACGTCAAGCAACTCGCGCTCCGCAAGGCGATCAGCTCACGCGTCAATGCCGGTGAAGTTTTCCTGATCGCGCCCATCGTCCTCGATAAGCCGAAGACGAAGGATCTCGTGGCGAAGCTCAAGGACGGCTTTGACGCCAAGACGAGCGCGCTGCTCGTCATCGAAGCGCCCGATCAAAATCTTTATCTCGCCTCGCGGAATCATCCCCGCCTGGAAACCACCACGGGTGACCTGGTCAATGCCGAACAGCTCCTCCGTTACGACCGCATCTTCATCACCGACGGCGCGTTGGGAAAACTCTCCGCCCGTCTCCAAAAATAGGCACCTATGCGCGACCCACTTCTCATTGTTAAATCGCTGCGCGTGACCGAAAAGGGCGCGGCGTTGGCTGAAAAGCACAACCAGTACGTCCTCAAAGTCGCTCCCAGTGCGACCAAGCAGGAAATTAAGCACGCGGTGAAACAGCTCTTCCAGAAAACGGCTGTCCGCGTCAACACCATGCAGGTTGCGGGCAAGCTCAAGCGCCGCCACGGCGGTCAGGACATGGGTCAGCGCCCCGACTGGAAAAAAGCCATCGTCACCCTCAAAGCGGGCGAAAAGATCGAACTCGTCTAACCGGAACTTTTTATGGCACTCAAAACCTTTCGTCCCCTCACGCCGTCGCTCCGTTTTACGGAACTAAACGGCTTTGAGGAAATCACTCAGGGCAACAAGCCGGTCCGGAAACTGACCGAGAGCCTCAAGAAGTCGGGTGGACGCAACAATCGCGGCCGCCTCACCTCGCGTCACATTGGTGGCGGCCACAAGCAGCGTTACCGCTTCATCGATTTCAAGCGCAACAAGCTGGGCATCAAGGCCAAGGTGGAATCGATCGAATACGATCCCTGCCGCACCGCCCGTATCGCTCTCTTGAAATATGCCGATGGCGAGCAACGCTACATCATCGCTCCGGTTGGCCTCACGGTCGGCACAACCCTGTGCAGCGGACCGGAAGCCGAGCCGATCATCGGCAATGCGCTCCCGCTCGACAAAATTCCGCTCGGCGCGGCCATTCACAATATCGAAATCATTCCCGGACGAGGCGCACAGATCGGACGTACGGCGGGTAGCAGCGCAACGATCATGTCGGTTGACGCCGGTTACGCCCAGGTCCGCCTGCCTTCCGGCGAGATTCGCAAGATTTTCGGCCAGTGCTACGCCACGATTGGCCAGGTCGGCAACATCGAGCACGAAAACGTCTCGCTCGGCAAAGCCGGTCGCTCCCGCTGGATGGGACGCCGTCCGCATGTTCGCGGCATGGTCATGAACCCGGTCGATCACCCGATGGGTGGCGGTCAGGGCAAGAGCAAGGGTGGCGGCGGACGCCAGCATCCTGTCTCGCCATGGGGCCAGCCGGCGAAGGGTCTCAAGACCCGCCCGAAGTACAAGCCCTCGAACAAATTCATCGTGGAACGTCGCAAGAACAAGAAACACTAACGCTTATGTCTCGCAGTCTCAAAAAAGGCCCATTCGTTGACGATCACCTCATGGTGAAGATCGAGAAGATGACGGCAGCCAACACCAAGAAGCCGATCAAGACCTGGTCGCGCCGCTCGCTCATCACGCCCGATTTCGTCGGCCATACGTTCCTGGTCCACAACGGCAAGATTTTCAATTCCGTGTTCGTCACGGAAAACATGGTCGGGCACAAGCTCGGCGAGTTTTCCCCGACGCGCACCTTCAAGAAGCATGGCGCCCATACGGAAAAGGCGGCCGCTAAATAAACGGAGACGCGAACGGAACACTTTATATCCAAACCATCGAATCGGAACGGCGCAAGCCGCCCGGTTCAGCGACATCGGGTTGGGCTTGTCCTGCTCGTTGTCGTCCTGACGTTGAATACGTTGGGAACCATGTCCGCTCAGCCGGACACGGATCGTTCTTTGAATGCAGATAAGTCGGTGGCGAAGTCGGACTTCGCTGCCACGGTTACGAATACAGCGCCGGATTTATCCGGACTGAGTCGCGAACAGCTCGAAGCCAGGGTGAAGACCCTGACGGAAAGCCTGACGCTGGCCAATACCGAATCGGAATTCTTCCGCCAGCAATGGCAGGACTTGCGGTTGCGGGACGAGGCCCTCGGGGTCGAGGCATTGACCGTCGACCAGCGCAAGCTGGAAGACAAGCTCGTCCAGGCGGTAAAGGAACTTTACCAGACCGAGTTGAAGCGCCGCGAGGCGTTGGAACTTCTCGATAAGCTAGTCGCCACGAGCACTCAGATGATCCAGACCGCGCCGAATTACGAACCGAAAACCAGAGCCGACTACGAAGTTGCCTCCCGCGCCGCCAAGGATTACTTGGCAGGGCATAACGGGGCGGCAATTCCACTGGGCGTATCGCTTTCCGATGGGAAGATTTCCGACCTCAACCTCGAGTTGAACGCGGTGATCCTGAACCTCGGGCGGAACCAGGGAGTGAAGGAGGGCATGCCCTTCATCATCTACCAGGACAACGTGCAGGTCGGGACGGTGAAAGTCGTGCTGGCCCGGGACTTGGTCAGTGCCGCTCTGGTGGAGAACCTCAAGCAGGGCGTGGTACTGAAAGTAGGCGACCGGGTGACGGTGGATGCGAGACAGTAGATGGAATGGATAAACGAAAATTTTAGAACAGAGAAAAAAGAAAAAGACAGCGATAGAAAATTTAAAAACGGATTTTGATATGGAAGTAAAAGCTGAACATAGATACGCGAAGATCTCCGCCTTCAAGGTGCGGGAAGTTACGCGCGAGATTCAGGGACTGCCCGCTGAGCAGGCCCTCGAGATCGTGCGCCTTATTCCCAAGAAGGCAGCCCGCCTCATCGGCAAGACGCTGGCCTCGGCCATCGCCAATGCGGAAAACAACAACAATCTCCGCGTCGCCAATCTCATTGTCCTGCAGGCTGTCGCCGGCGAAGGCCCGACGCTCAAGCGCATGCACACCCGCGCGCGTGGCAGCGGGTCGCGCATCAACAAGCGCACCGCTCATATCAAGATCACCCTGACCGAAGCCGAACCTGTCGCCGCAAAGCCGGTGAAGGCCAAAGGCGTAAAGAAGACCAAGCCCGCTGCGAAAGCCGCACCGGCCAAGGCACCTGAAGCAAAGCAAAACTAATCACTCGTATGGGACAAAAAGTTAATCCAATCGGTTTTCGCGTCGGTTTCAACCGCGCGTGGCGCTCCATGTGGTACGCCTCGAAGAAAGATTTCCCCATCTATCTTTACGAGGACGCCATGATCCGCAAGTTCATCAAGAAAAAGCTCGAAGGCGCCGCCGTCTCGAAGGTCACGATCGAGCGCGCCGCCAACCGCGTCCGCGTCAACATCCATACCGCTCGTCCCGGTGTCGTCATCGGTCGCAAGGCGGCGGAACTCGACAAGCTCAAGGATGAGATTCGCGCCATCACGACGAAGGACCGCGAAATCCTCGTCGACGTGAAGGAAATCAAGAATCCGGAACTCGACGCCCAGCTCGTCGCGGAAAACATCGCTTTGCAGATCGAACGCCGCATCACTTCCCGTCGCGCCATGAAAAAGGCCGTCCAGACGACCATGGACATGGCCGGGGCTGAGGGTATCCGCGTGCGTTGTTCGGGCCGTCTCGGCGGCGCGGAAATCGCCCGTACCGAAGAATATCGCGAAGGCAAAGTACCGTTGCACACGCTGCGCGCCAACATTGATTATGGCTTCGCGGAAGCGATGACCGTCGCGGGCAAAATTGGCATCAAATGCTGGATTTGCCGCAAGGACGAAGTCGTACCCGTCACCACCTAAACCACCACCTTTATGCCGCTCCTTCCCAAACGCGTTAAATACCGCAAATCCCAGCGTGGCAGTCGCAAGGGCTTTGCCTCGCGCAATATCACCATCGATTTCGGTTCCTATGCGCTCCAGACCCTGGAACGCGCCTGGGTCACCAACGTCCAGATTGAAGCCGCCCGTGTCGCGCTCACCCGCAACATGAAACGCAAGGGCAAGCTCTGGATCCGAATTTTCCCCGACAAGTCGGTCACCTCCCGCCCGCCCGAAACCCGAATGGGTAAAGGAAAAGGCGCGCCCGAATATTGGGTTGCCGTGGTCAAGCCCGGCAACATCCTGTTCGAGCTGGACGGTCTACCGGAAACCGTGGCGCGCGAATCGCTGCGCCTTGCCGCCAACAAACTCGCCATCCGCACCCGCTTCATCACTCGCGCGGGGCGATTTTAAGCTTTATGAAGATTACAGAAGTTCGTAATTTCACCGACTCGGAATTGGTCGCCAAGAAGAAGGACGCCCGTCAGGAGTACTTCAATCTGCGCCTCCAGCAACAGACAGGTTCGCTTGAAAAGCCGAGCCGTCTCAACGAGCTGCGCAAGGATGTGGCCAAGCTGGAAACCGTTCTGAGCGAACGTCGCCTCGGCCTCAAGGTGAAGAGCCGCGTCGCCAAGAAGTCCGCCACCACGGACGAGAAGAAGAAATAGATTTAAGAAATGACCGTCATGAGCAAAGAACAAGCAAGCACAACCGGCACCGCCAACGGCGCTGTGGAATCAAAGCCCGCCCGTAAAGAACGGACCGGCGAGGTCGTTGCCGCCAAGATGCAGAAGACGATAGTCGTCCGCGTTGAGCGCCGCGTGCCGCACCCCAAATTCAAGAAGATCGTTCGCGTGCATAACAAATTTTACGCCCATGACGAAAAGAGCGAAGCCAAGCCCGGCGATCGCGTCCTTATTCGTGAAACTCGCCCCTTGAGCAAGCTCAAGCGCTGGGAACTCGTCTCCATCATCAAACACTAAACCGCCATGATACAAATTCGCTCCTGGGTCGATGTCGCCGATAATACCGGCGCCCGCCGTGCCACCATGATCGGTGTCATTGGTAAGAAATCTCTCCATGCCGGTATTGGCGATGTCATCACCGCCAACGTAAAGGAAGCCGCTCCCGATGGTACGGTCAAGAAAAGCGAAGTTGTTCGCTGCGTGGTCGTCCGCACCCGCCAGGCCATTCGTCGCGGCGATGGTTCCTACCTGCGCTTTGACAATAATGCCGTTGTGATCATCGACAAGGATCTCAATCCTCGCGGCACCCGCATCTTTGGTCCGGTGGCCCGCGAATTGCGCGAACGGAATTTCATGAAAATCATTTCACTCGCCCCGGAGGTGGTCTAGTTATGGCTCTTTTCCGCGTCAATAAACCCCGCAACCCGCAGGGCAATTTTCACGTCAAGAAGAACGACGAAGTCGTCGTCCTTTCCGGTACCCAGCGCGGTAAGCGCGGCAAGGTCCTGGAAGTTCTGCGTGACCGCAGCCGTGTCATCGTCGAAGGCGTCAATTTCATCAAGAAAGCCACGCGCAAATCACAGGATCAGCCCGAAGGCGGCATCGTCGAACGCGAAGGCGCGCTCCACATCTCCAAGATCATGCTCGCCGCCGCTTACGATCAACGCAAATCCGCGACCAGCGGCAAAGCGGTGACCAAGGACAAGCCGGCTGCCACCAAGACTGCTCCCAAAGGAAAGAAGTAAGCCATGCCCGCTCCCGCCATTCCCACTAAAGTTCCCACGACGCTCGCCGCCGAGTACAAGGAAAAGGTCGTCCCGGCCCTGATCAAGAGCCGCGGCTACAAGAACGTCATGGAAGTGCCCAAGATTTCCAAAGTCGTGGTCAACTGCTGTATCGGCTCCAGCGCCGACACCAAGATCGCCCTGGAAGACGCTTTCAACGAAGTCCAGATGATCACCGGCCAGCGTCCGATCAAGACCGCATCGACCAAGAGCATCGCCAATTTCAAGTTGCGCGAAGGCCAGGAAATCGGCGTCAAGGTCACTCTGCGCGGACCGATCATGTACGAGTTTCTCGAACGTCTCATCCGCACCGCGTTGCCCCGCATCCGCGATTTCCGTGGTGTTTCGCCCCGCGCTTTCGACGGTCGCGGCAACTACACGCTCGGCGTGAAGGACCAGACCATTTTCCCCGAAGTTGAGCTCGACAAGGTCAAGCGCAACCTCGGCATGGACATCACCATCGTTACCACCGCCCGCAAGAACGACGAAGCCAAGGAGCTTCTCGCCCTCTTCGGCATGCCGTTCTCCGACCGCAAACTAACCCCTCAATAACCTTATGGCCAAGACAACCTGGATCGTTAAGCAAAAGCGCAAGCCGAAGTTCTCCACGCGCGCCTACAACCGCTGCAAGCTCTCCGGCCGCCGTCGCGCCTACATGCGCAAGTTCGGCCTGAGCCGTATCGCGTTTCGCGAACTGGCCCTGCGCGGCGAAATCCCCGGCGTCACCAAGGCCAGCTGGTAACCGATCTCTCTCATTATGCAAACTGATCCCCTGGCTGATTTTCTCACCACCATCCGCAACGCTTCGCGCACGGCCAAAACCGAAGTGCGCGTTCCCTGGTCGCGCATGCGCAGCGATGTCGCCCATATTCTCAAGAACGAAGGTTACGTGCTCGAAGTCGAAAAAGTTTCCGACAAGGCCACGGAAGGCAAGCCGGTCTTGCGCATCAAGCTTCGCGGTACGGGCAAAACCCGCTCCATCACCCAGATCACTCGCATCAGCAAGCCGGGCCGTCGCCAGTATGTCGGCTCCAAGGAAATCCCGCGCGTGCTCGGCGGCATGGGCATCTCGGTCGTCTCGACGCCTCGCGGTGTCATGGCCGGTCATCAGGCCAAAAAGCAAAATCTCGGGGGCGAATTGCTCCTCACCGTTTACTAGAGTCTCGACTCACGCATTTACAGGAATAATCATATGTCTCGTATCGGACAAAAACCAATCACAGTTCCCGACAAGGTGAAAATCGCCGTGCAGGGGCCTCTCGTCAACATCGAGGGACCGCGCGGCAAGCTCAAGCACACCCTGCCCGACGGCATCGAAGCCAAGCTGGAAGGCAAGGAACTCCTGGTCGTGAAGACCGGTGAAACGCGCCAACACAAGGCGCTTCATGGCCTTTCCCGTTCCCTGCTGGCCAATTTTGTCCAGGGCGCCAATGAAGGTTTCCAGAAAAAGCTCGAAATCCAGGGCGTCGGTTTCAAGGCCGCGCTTCAGGGCAAGGTGCTCAATCTCAATCTCGGTTTCTCTCACCCCGTCACCTACCCGGTGCCGGATGATATCAAGGTGACCGTGACCGATAACACCAACATTCTCGTCGAAGGCGCGGACAAGCAGAAGGTTGGTGCCGTTGCCGCCGATATTCGCGCCTACTACCCGCCCGAACCCTACAAGGGCAAGGGTGTCCGCTACGCTGGCGAACAAATCATCCGTAAGGAAGGCAAGACCGCCCAAAGCAAGTAAAGGAATCTCCCATGCCTAAATTAACCTCCAAAGCATCCCGGATTCGCACGCACGTGCGCGTTCGCCGTAAAGTAAAAGGCACTGCGGAACGTCCGCGTCTCGCCGTGAATTTTTCGGGCAACCACATTCGCGCCCAGGTGATCGACGATGTCGCCGGAAAAACGCTGGTCAGCGCTTTCACGACCGAAAAGTCGCTCAGCGATTCCAAGCTTCGTCCCAATGTCAAAGGCGCCGAAGAAATCGGCAAGCTCGTGGCCGAACGCGCCAAGGCGAAGAAAATCACCCAGGTGGTTTTTGATCGCGGCGGTTTCACTTATCACGGAAAAGTCAAAGCCCTGGCCGATGCCGCTCGCCAGACTGGCCTTCAATTTTAATTAATCATCCCTATGCCCCCCAAGACTGACCCGACCATTGAAGAAAAGATTGCCGAAGAAACCGTGACGCCCGATCCGGTTGTCGAGGCTGCTGCTGAAGCGCCCGGCGCGGTTGTCGCTCCGGCTGCTGCTGTTGCTGCTCCCACGGAACAACGTGGCGGCGATCATCGTGGCGGTCCGCGTGGCGGCGGCGGTGGTGGAGGTCGCGGTCGTGGACGCGGTCCCGGCGGTAATCGCGGTCCCCGTAATCGCGGCGATGAGCCCAAGTCGGATCTTCTCGAAAAAGTCGTTTTCATCAACCGATGCGCCAAGGTCGTCAAGGGTGGTCGCCGCTTTAGTTTCAGCGCGCTCCTCGTCGTCGGCGATCGCAAGGGCAAGGTCGGTGTCGGATTTGGCAAAGCTAACGAAGTCACCGAAGCCATTCGCAAGGCGACCGATGCGGCCCGCAAGCATCTCGAACCGGTTTCGCTTCGCGGCAACACCATTCCCCACGAAGTGTTGGGTCAGTTCGGTGGCGGCAGGGTCTTCCTGCGTCCCGCCTCGCCCGGAACCGGCCTCATTGCCGGTGGCGGCGTGCGCGCCGTGGTGGAAGCCGCGGGTATCAAGGATCTCCTGGCCAAGTCGCTTGGTTCGGGTAATCCGGCCAACGTGGTCAAGGCCACGCTCGATGCGCTCAAGCAGCTCCGACCCAAGGAAACCATTTTCCAACTTCGCGGCAAGACGATCAAGACGGTCGCTCCCGCCGCGTCCGAAACCAAGGAAGTTGCCGAAACTCCCAAGGCCACCAAAGCCAAGGGCAAAAAAGCTGACAAGGGCGACAAGTCCGATCCGGCGCTCGCTTCCTAAACTGAATCATCACTATGTCCACGTCCATCCGACTTCATAATTCCAAGCCCCGTCCCGGAGCACGTCATCGCGTCAAGCGTCTCGGCTGCGGCGAAAGCTCCGGCCACGGCAAAACCAGCGGCAAGGGTCATAAGGGCCAAAAGGCCCGCTCCGGCGGCAGCATCCGTCTCGGTTTCGAAGGCGGTCAGATGCCCCTCATCCGTCGAATCCCCAAGCGTGGATTCAATAATACGGCTTTCAAGATCACCTACGCGCCGGTCAATCTCGGCGAACTCGAAAAGCTTGTCGTTTCGGGCGTGATTGATGAAAAGGCGCTGCGTGAAGCAGGGCTGGTCAATGGTCGTTGGGACGGAGTGAAGATTCTCGGTGATGGCGCCCTGACGAAAAAGCTTTCGCTCAAAGTCGACGCAATCAGTGCTTCGGCCCGTGAAAAGATCGAAAAAGCCGGTGGCTCCATCGAGATCGTTGCGCTCAAGACTTACCCGGCCCGCAATAGCGCGAAGGTGCTGGCCAAAACGTCCAAGCCAGCCAAGATCGTGAAGCCCAAAGCCTAGTCTTCATCGACTTCGCCCCGCTCCATTGACTCATGTTCTCCGCCTTCGCCAATTGCTTTAAGATTCCGGAACTGCGCCAGCGCATTCTTTTCACGCTGGCCGTTGTCGTGGTCATCCGCATTGGCGCGGCCATTCCTTGTCCGGGCGTCAATACCGAGGTTCTTTCCCAGTTCTTCCACTCCATTATCGAGAAAAACAAGGACAATACGGTTGTGGGCATGTTCAATCTTTTCAGCGGCGGTGCGCTGGAAAATTGCGCCGTTTTCACTCTCGGAATTATTCCCTACATCAGCGCCAGCATCATGCTGCAGTTGCTGACCGCCGTGGTGCCCAGCTTGAGCAAGCTGGCCCGCGAAGAAGGCGGACGCCAGAAAATCACGCAGTACACGCGGTACGCCACCATCGTCATCTGTTTGTTCCAGGGTTACTTTACCTCGCGGCAGTTTGAGAATCCGAAGGGCAGCCAGTTGTTTCAGGGTATCGATGTCATTATTGCGAAGTATGGCCCGCTGGTCTCGAATCCGGGGCTTACCTTTGAACTCACCACAGTAATCAGTTTGCTGACCGGAACGCTCCTCCTCATGTGGCTGGGCGAACAAATTACCGACAAAGGCATTGGTAACGGTATTTCCATGGTCATCACGGTGAACATTGTTTCACGTCTTCCCGCTGCGCTCTTGCAGGGTTGGCAGATGCTGGTTCCGCCCGCGGGCAGCAACGCCGAAGCAGTGGCGCCGATCGTAATCGTGCCGTTGCTGTTTTTTCTTTTCGGCGTTATTGCCGGGACGATCGCCATCACCCAGGCGATGCGTAAAGTTACGATCCAGTATGCCAAGCAAGTTCGCGGCAACAAGGTCTACGGCGGCCAAAGCTCTTTCCTTCCGCTTAAGGTTAATTACTCCGGCGTCATGCCCATCATCTTCGCGCAATCGATTCTCATCGTGCCCGCATTCATGATCCAGATTTTGCCCATCGGGTCCGCCACTTGGGCACGCGAACTGGCCGACTCCCTTAATCGCGGCACGCTCTACTACGTCATCTATGTGCTGATGATCTTTTTCTTCTCCTATTTCTGGGTCTCCTTCATGTTCAACCCGATCCAGATTGCTGAAGACGTGAAGAAAAACGGTGGATTCATTCCGGGTGTTCGTCCGGGTGCGCCGACGGCCAGTTTTCTCGAGTACACCATGACGCGACTGACCTTGGCGGGCGCCATCTTCCTCGCGGTCCTGGCTATTTTGCCCTCTGCGGCGCAGCACACCCTGGGCGTACCCCAACTCACGGCGCAATTTTTTGGCGGCACCAGCTTGCTCATCATGATTGGTGTCATGCTCGATACCATGCGCCAGATGGAGACTTACTTGCTCCAGCGCCATTACGACGGCTTTCTCAAAAAGGGCCGCATCCGGGGCCGTTCCAGCACGACGGTGCAGACCCTCGGTCAGGGGCAGACGGTCGATACCTCGGCCTATGTCTGGCTTTTTGTGGTTATCGCCGTGATCTTCATTTTTGGAATTGTGCTATCCTTGAGGTAGCCGTTGTTCCCGAAGAGGACGGGGTTGACTGCCTGCGAGAATCCTTCTCTTATTTTGAGCCGTGAGCATTCCCATCAAAACACCGGAAGAAGTTGAGTCGATGCGGCGCAGTTGCCGCGCGGCCCGCGAAATCCTGGAAGAAGTTTCCCTCGCGGTCGTACCTGGCGTTTCCACGGGCGAAATCGACAAACTCGCGGCACGGCTTATCAATGACCGGGGCGGCCGCAGCCCCTTTCTCAATTACCGTGGGTTTCCCGGCCACATCTGCATCTCGGTCAACGACGAGATCGTCCACGGCATCGGCGGCGCGCGCCGCATCCAGTACGGCGATATCGTCAAACTCGATATCGGCATCATCCTCCATGGCTGGGTGGGCGATACCGCCACTACAATTCCCGTCGGCGAAATTCCCGCCGCCACGGCCCGCCTGCTGGAAAAGACGCAGGAAGCGTTGGCCGTCGGGATCGAACAGGCCCGTGCCGGAAATCGTGTCCATCACATTTCCGAGGCCATCGAAAAATTTGTGGTTGGCAACGGCTATAGTGTGGTTCGCGAATTTGTCGGCCACGGCGTGGGCCGCGCCTTGCACGAGGAACCGCATGTCCCCAACTATGGGCGCGAAATCAAAGCCAAGCTCAAACCCGGCATGACCATCGCCATCGAGCCCATGGTCAACATGGGCCGCGCCCAGGTCCGCCAACTGGCCGACGGCTGGACGGTTGTCACTGCCGACGGAAAGCCCTCTTCTCATTTTGAGCACACCGTCCTCATTACTGAGGACGAACCGGAAATCCTCACATGTCTGGCCGAGACGACATCCAGGCCCAAGGCACGGTAGTCGAGGTTTTAGACGGTGAGGCCTATCGCGTTGAGTTGGCCAACGGTCATCGCGCTATTGTCCGCCCGGAAAAAGCCAAGGCAAAAATCTACCGGGAGAGAGATAAGGTTCGCCTCACCTTCCATCCTTACGATCTTTCCCGTGGCCGGATTGTTTCTGAATGAGTTTCCTGTCCTGTAGGCTCATGGTTAAGACCATCAGATCGATTCATCAGACCGGGAAAAGCATTGCCATGATCGTCTGGAAAAACTAGATTGTCCGACCCGGCTGAAAGGTCGGGAAAAACTTAGGAGCCATAGCTCAATTGGTTAGAGCGCCTCCCTGTCACGGAGGAGGTTGCGGGTTCGAGCCCCGTTGGCTCCGCTCTCTTCGAGCGGAAAAGAGTCGATCATCTCGCGGGATTAACAGGTGCCTCAAATGACCTGGAAGACAGGCCCGTGGGCGCACTTACTGAGAGGAATCCTTTTCTTTGGGCGGGGCAGCCCAACCATGATACGAAGTATCGCCGGAAGAATCATCCACGGTTTTGCGGTTGTATCCCAAATCCGAATCGGAAGTGGCGCAACCAGACTGACCGATGATAAGTCCGCCGAGTAAGACGATCATCAGAATTTTTAGTAAAAAATCCATGGGTTGAAATAAGGTTTGATTCAACAAAGCAAATTCCCATCCATTTGCCCAGCCAAAGAGGTTTTCCTTGAATTATACCGACATTAAGTCACTACTTGTGAGCGCTTTCAGGACGAGTGGCAGAGTGGTTGAATGCGGCTGACTTGAAATCAGCTTTACCCTCACGGGTAACGTGGGTTCGAATCCTACCTCGTCCGCCAGTTAGAACTAGTTGAAAACCCAATGGATTTTCAGATTTCGCGCTTCGGCGTGGTAGGGGGCTTAGGATGTAGTGCCCCTTAATTGTAATGATTTCCCACTCATCAAAGAGCGTGATCGCCAACCGTTTTAAGAGAGGAGGAGGTTCGAGCAGATTTTGGGGAGAAAATCCTTCTTTTCTCCAAATCGTTGGCTTTTGCTAAATCCGTGGATTTGTTGCAATCACTTATGAATTAAAGCACTAGTTAGTAGCATGCTCTTTATCTCGAAAGATTTTTATAGCGTTATCTTAAGTAGCTGATACAAATAATCTTACGCATAATTATATTCTTGCCTTAACAAGACGTTATGAATTCAAGCGCTCTTAAGTTAATAATTATGAAAAAGAATCGAACGGTACTTTACGGTACGGCTCGCAAGATTCATTACTTTTATCCAATTCATATAAACCCATCCAAGGGTATCGACTCCTATCAGCAACCTGGAATGTAAAATGAAACAATGGACCATTAGCCGACGGGTAAAAATTTCACTGAGTCTGATTATTGCACTCATCGTGTTCGATGATGTTTTTGCCTGGTGGATCGACAGGCATCTCGATTGGATCGGGACAAAAGTAGTTGAGCAACAGCATGCGGTAATGACGACGACTGATCGTATGCGACAGAACCTATCACAAATAAGTGGCAGCTTATCTTTGATACTTCTTGATCCCAAAAACGAGGCTGAAAAAAAACATAAACAAGATGCGGACAATGAGCGCAGGAAGATTTTCGATGAACTTTTACCATTGATGGAGGCAGAGCCAAGCTTACTCAAAAGCCTGAAAGATATTCGTGATCTTGATGAAAAAACGATTCAACCGTTTGAAGACCAGATCATGGAAAGAATAGAGAAAGACCCGCCGGGTGCAGCCAAACTTTATGGAGAGAGTTATCTGCCGGAGGTTCGGCAATACGTGGATTTATTGGATAATCTGGATGATCAGGTTCAGAAAATCGGCAGCCATGAGCTGGAAAAAACCGGTTCCACACAGGCATTCCAGTACATTTCCAATATCGTCGTATTGATTCTATGCGTCTGGCTTGGTGCGAATATCCTGCAGATGATTGCGGCCATCAAGGGATTGACCGAGAGCATGCAGGAATCGAGCGTTCGGGTAAATTCTTCCGTCGTTGAAATCGCCGCAACCGGCAAGCAGCAACAGGCCACGGCTAACGAAACCGCCGCCACCGTTTCAGAAATCGGCGCCACAGCCAAGGAGATCACCGCCACGGCAAGGGAATTGGGGAAAACGGTGGATGAAGTGAATAAGATGGTTGAACAGACTGCTGGTTATGCGGATACCGGGCAATCGAGCCTTGGACGGATGGAAGAGACCATGCGTCACATCAAGGAGGCGGGAGAATCGATTAATGCCCGGCTGACCGCGTTGAGCGAAAAGGCAGGCAATATCAATCAGGTCGTCACCACCATTACCAAAGTGGCCGACCAGACAAACCTTCTTTCCCTCAATGCGGCGATCGAAGCTGAAAAGGCCGGTGAATACGGACGCGGCTTCTCTGTGGTGGCAACGGAAATCCGCCGCCTGGCGGACCAAACGGCCGTAGCTATGTACGACATTGATCAGACGGTGAAGGAAATGCAATCAGCCGTTTCCGCTGGCGTGATGAGCATGGATAAATTCTCCGAAGAAGTGCGGGGCGGTGTGCAGGAAATTCAACAAGTCAGTGCCCAGTTGGTGCAAATCATCCAACAAGTCCAGGCGTTTACGCCGCGTTTTGAAACAGTCAATGAAGGTGTGCAGGTGCAAGCAACGGGCGCGCAACAAATCAGCGAGTCTTTGATACAATTGAGCGAAGCAGTTCAGCAGACGGTCGAGTCCCTGCGCCAATCCAATCTTGGCATCGAGCAATTGAAGGAAGTGTCGCAACGGTTGAAATCGAGCATGGAGCAATTCAAGGTGTAGAAAGGGGATGGCATGTTGTTTCTCCTGTTCCAGATCGGCAAAGACCGCTACGGGCTGGAAGCAGGCCAGGTGGTCGAAGTCGTGCCACTTGTAGGCTTGAAAAAAATTCCCCCGGCGCCACCTGGAGTTGCAGGGATTTTAAATTATCATGGCCTGCTTGTACCGGTGATCGATCTAAATGAGATGACCATAGGACAGCTTTCGGCCTCGCGACTCAGCACACGTATTATTTTGGTGAATTATCCGATCGATGCGGAAAAGAAACATATTCTCGGTTTGATGGCTGAGCAGGTGACGGAAACCATCCAGTTGGATCCGTCGACGTTTGGTGATCCGGGCATCGATGTGCCGGAAGCTCCTTACCTGGGCCCAGTGGCCAGGAATGCTCGCGGTCTCATCCAACGGATCGAGATAAAAAAATTAATACCGGATGCTTTGCGAGATCGGTTATTTTGTCAAACCGAGGAGTGCGTCTGATGTCGCTCATTGAAATAGAAGCTCTGCTCAAGGAGACCATCGGGCTGGATGCGGCCTCGGTTGGTCTCCCGATGATCGAGCGGGCCATTCAGCAGCGGCTGGCGGTTTGCGGTTTGAAGGATCTTTCCTCCTATCTGGAAAAAATCCGATCATCGGCAACCGAACTTCAGGAATTAATCGAAGCCGTGGTTGTTTCGGAAACATGGTTTTTTCGAGATCAGGAAGCGTTCACTGCCCTGGGGCAATTCGTCATTCACGAATGGCTGCCGGCACGTTCTCAGAACAAATTGCGATTACTCAGCATCCCGTGCGCAACCGGTGAGGAGCCTTACTCGATGGCCATGGCGCTTGATGAAATGGGCCTGTCTGCCGACTGTTTTCAAATCGATGCCATCGACATCAGCGAGCGAGCCCTGGCGCTGGCCCGCAAGGCCGTTTACACTAGGAATTCGTTTCGCGGCAAAAACCTCGATTTTCGCGAGCGCTATTTTGAAGCGGGACCGCATGGCTACAAACTGGTGGATAGTATTCGCCAGAGAGTCCTTTTTCGGCATGAGAACCTGCTTGGTCCCGACTTCATGCCCGGCTCCCATTTCTTCCATTTCATCTTCTGCCGCAACTTATTGATTTATCTCGATCCACCTTCGCAGGATCGCGCGATCAAGACCTTGAAGCGCCTGCTGGTGCCGGAAGGCTTGCTTTTTGTTGGGCCGGCGGAAACCGCCTTGATGTTGAATCATAATCTGGTCTCGGCCAAGCGCCCGCTGGCTTTTGCCTTCCGCCACAGCACCGACCTCCCACGAAAGCAACCGGCAGAGAAAAAAATAGACCGGATTAAGAAAGCATCTCCGGCATCTTCCGCGCCCGTTTTTAAGCCCAGGCCTCACTTGAAAACTCAACGCGTCTCAGTGGCGCGCAGCGATTTGGCTTTGTCTGGAAAATTCGGAATCGATTTGAAGCTGGCCAATCAATTGGCGGATGAAGGACGTCTGGAGGAGGCGGCAAAAGTCTGTGAGAAATATCTGAAGGAGCATCGGTCGTCGGTTGAGGCGCTTTACCTGTTTGGCGTGATTTATGACGCGATGGGCGATAGGGAAAAAGCCGCCGCCCATTTTCGTAAAGTGCTTTATCTGGAGCCTGAGCATTACGAATCTTTGATGCATTTGTCTTATTCCGCAGAAAAAGGGGGAGATGTTGGTGGGGCCAAAAATCTGCGCGCTCGCGCCTTACGGGTGAAGGAAAGGAAGCAGCATGCCTGAAGCACTATCCATGAATGATTGCTGGAACAAAATTGGTGTTTGGGGTAACGCCGATTGCCCGGAATTGGAAAAATACGTCCATTGCCGGAATTGCCCGGTTTATTCGACTGCAGCCACGCAACTGCTCAATATAGCTCCGCCACATCATTACCTTGAGGAGTGGTCAAGCTTCGTGGCTGGTGAAAGAGAAACCCGGGAACCCAACATTCATTCTGCAATCATTTTTTGCATCGAATCCGAATGGCTTGCTCTTTCAACGAAAGTATTCCAGGAGGTTGCAGAGTTGAAAACAATTCACTCCTTGCCACGCCGACATGCGGGTGTCGTTCTCGGTATTGTCAATATTCGGGGGGAGTTGCTGATTTGCATTTCTATTGCCCGTGCACTCAGTCTGGAAAAAACGCGGGAAACCAGCCGGGAAAAAAATCAGGGCACCCGGCAGCGCTTGCTGGTGATCAATGACGAAGGCAAGCGACTGGTGTTTCCGGTGGACGAAGTCGGAGGCATTCATCATTTTAATCCAAAAGAAAAGAAGGAAGTTCCGGCAACAATCGCGAAGGCTGCTGCAGTTCATACAACGGGGGTGTTATCGTGGCGGAACAAGTCGGTCGGTTGCCTCGATGAGCAGCTGTTGCTTTACACCTTGAACAAGGGACTTTCATGAGCGAAGCAGACCTAAGCAGTTTTTCGATGCTCGAATTATTCCGAGTCGAAGTGGAAAATCAGTCGAAAATTTTGACGGAAGGTCTCCTGGCTCTGGAGCGCAATAACAAGACAGTCGGTGGAATGGAAATTTTAATGCGTGCTGCGCATTCTCTCAAAGGTGCCGCCCGCATCGTTAATCTTGGGGCTGCCGTTCGGGTAGCTCATGTGATGGAAGATTGTTTTGTTGCCGCCCAAAAGGGCAGCGTTGTTTTGGGACAAAAACAAATAGATCTATTGCTTGGCGGAGTCGACCTGCTCGTCAAGATTTCACAGACACCCGAAGCGGCGGCAGCCCAATGGGAGAACGAACAGAAGGAAGAGATCGATTCCTTTATCTCGGCATTAGCACGCTGCCTTGAAGGTCTTGGCGATGGCGAGAACTTCCAGGAAGTCGAATTGAATCCGTTCCCGCTAGAAAAAGTGAGTGTACCCGAACGTGTTAATGCGGAACTTCCCCACGTGGATCGTGTCTTACGCGTAACAGCGGAACATCTCAACCGCCTGCTCGGTCTGGCAGGAGAGTCGCTTGTCGAATCACGCCGTCTCAGCCCGTTTGCCGATTCGCTTTTCCAGCTCAGGCGCCAGCACGGAGATCTGACCCGAATGGTGAATGGTTTGCGCGAAGCGTTATCCGGGAAGGACAGGAGCGAACAGACCCAAATGCGGCTGCTTGCGATACAAGACAAGGTGGCGGAATGCCGGCAACTCCTGACGGATCGCTTGAGGGAATTGGATATATTCGAGCAGCGGTCGACCAATCTTTCGCACCGCCTTTACGATGAGGCGTTGGGTTGCCGAATGCGGCCTTTTGCTGATGGTGTCCACGGTTTTCCGCGCATGGTTCGGGATGTCGTGCGCTCCCTCGGGAAAGAAGCAAATTTTGAAATCATCGGGGAAACAACCAGCGTGGACCGTGACATGCTCGAAAGGCTCGAAGCGCCGTTGACCCATCTGCTGCGCAATGCCGTGGATCACGGCATCGAATTTCCCGATGAGCGCCGACGTGTGGGCAAATCGGGTGAAGGCCTCGTCAGACTCGATGCCCGTCACAATGCGGGGATGTTACAGGTGACGGTATCTGATGATGGGCGGGGAATAGATCCGGATGTTCTGCGTCGGGCTGTGGTTGCAAAGAAACTCGTTACTTCCGAAATTGCCGCAAAGTTGAGTGAAGCGGAACTCTTCGAGTTTCTTTTTCTACCCGGCTTTACCATGAAGGAAGCCGTCACCGAGATTTCCGGACGAGGTGTGGGGTTGGATGTGGTGCAGAACATGATCAAGCAGGTGCGTGGTGCGGTGCGTGTATTTTCCGAACTTGGAAAAGGGACGCGCTTTCAGCTGCAATTACCGCTCACACTCTCGGTCGTGCGTACATTACTGGTTGATATCGGCGGTGAACCGTACGCCTTTCCTCTGGCCTACATTATTCGTACGTTGAAGTTGCCGAAAACAAAGATCGAAATTTTGGAAGGCCGCCAGCATTTCAATTTCGACGGGCGGCAAATCGGACTGATCACCGCTCACCAAATCCTGGAATGTGGCGATCCCAGTCTCCGTGGAGAGGAACTGTCGGTTATCGTGGTTGGAAATCAAAATAATTTCTACGGCGTCGTGGTCGACCGTTTTCTTGGTGGGCGCGAATTAGTGGTACATCCGCTCGACCCACGTCTCGGCAAAATCAAGGACATCAGTGCGGGTGCATTAATGGAAGACGGTTCGCCGGGCCTTATTATTGACGTCGAGGACATGGTTTGTTCGATCGATAAACTCATTTCCGGCGGCTCCCTGAGCAAGATCTCAGCGCAGGGAACAAGTGACGTGATAAAAAAGAGAAAACGAATCTTGATTGTGGACGATTCATTAACTGTGCGCGAATTGGAACGTAAACTTTTGAGCGGTCATGGTTATGAGGTGGAAGCGGCCACGGATGGCATGGATGGCTGGAATGCCGTCCGCACAGGGCATTTCGACCTGATCATCAGTGATGTCGATATGCCGCGCATGGACGGCATTGAGTTGGTGACCCTGATTAAAAGAGACGCCAACACGAAATCATTGCCCGTGATGATCGTTTCCTACAAAGACCGGGAACAAGACCGCCAGAGGGGCTTGGATGCAGGGGCGGATTATTACCTGACCAAGGGAAGTTTTCACGACGAAACCTTGCTCAATGCCGTCAGGGATATGATCGGAGAACCACTTCCATGAGAATTGCCATCGTTAATGATCTGTCCATTGCAGTCGAGGCCATCCGTCGTGTCCTGGCGGTGGCCGGATATCAGGTGGCGTGGGTGGCGAAGACTGGAACTGAAGCAGTTGAAAAATGTGCGAAAGATAAGCCCGACCTGATCCTGATGGATTTGATCATGCCGGCGCTGGATGGGGTCGAGGCCACCCGCCGGATCATGGCCAGCACGCCTTGCCCCATTCTCATCGTTACCGCAACGCTTGAGAGCAACTTTGAGAATGTCTTTGAAGCATTGGGCGCTGGTGCTCTCGATGCGGTCAAGACCCCTGTTCTGGGTGCCGCTGATTCAAGTGGGCCGTCGGTTCTGCTGGAGAAAATTGGCATATTGGGAAGACAGATCAGCAGCCTGAATCTTTCCCAAAAGCTTCCTGTTATATCTGCTCACGAAACGGCGGTGACAGTCAGGCCGAATCGGTTGGTGGCCATCGGTGCTTCTGCTGGAGGGCCGATGGCGTTGGTGGAAGTACTGGGCAGTTTGCCCGCCGATTTTTCTGCGGCCATTGTCATTATCCAGCACGTGGATGCGCAATTCGCTCCAGGTCTGGCCGATTGGTTAAATCAACATTCTCGCATGCCCGTCCGATTGGCGTGTGAAGGCGACAAGATCACGATGGGAACGGCATTGATAGCAAGCACGTCGGATCATCTTGTTTTCACCAATGCCAACACCCTTGGTTACACCCCCAACCCTGTCGAGTATGTCTACCGTCCTTCAGTCGATGTGTTTTTTCAAAGCGTGGCGAAGCATTGGCATGGGGAGGTTGTCGGGATTTTGCTGACCGGCATGGGTCGCGACGGTGCCAAGGGGCTTAAAATATTGAAGGAGGCCGGGCATCACACCATTGCTCAGGATCGCGCCTCTAGTGCTGTTTACGGAATGCCCAAGGCGGCAGTAGCCTTGGATGCAGCGATCGATGTTCTTTCTCTAAATCAAATTGGCCCTGCGTTACAGAGAATTTTTATTCCCCAACCCATCAGAAAGAAGCGGTGATTTTATGAGCGAAACTACTTCTCACAATCAAACGGAGTCGAATCAATCTACGGAATATAAAATCATGGTATTTTTAATCGATGATCAAGCCATGATTGGCGAAGCCGTGCGACGTCAACTGTCCAACCAGCCGGATATCGACTTTCATTACTGCGCCGACGGCGCCGAAGCTGTTCAATTGGCAAGAGAGATCAAGCCAACAGTGATTTTGCAGGACTTGATCATGCCGGGACTGGATGGGCTGACGCTGGTACGCCAGTTTCGTGAGGCCGCGGAAACGAAGAATATTCCCATTATTGTCCTTTCGACCAAGGAAGATCCTGTAACCAAAAGCCAGGCATTTTCAGCCGGAGCCAATGATTATCTCGTTAAATTACCCGATAAAATAGAACTGATCGCCCGCATTTGTTATCATTCCCGGGCATATCTAAACCAGATTCAACGGGACGAAGCTTATCGCGCCCTGCGTGAAAGCCAGCTGCAGTTGGTGGATAACAACATGGCGCTCATTTCTTTGAATCAGAAGCTGGAAGAAGCCACCCAAGCCAAGTCGCAGTTTCTAGCGACAATAAGTCATGAAATTCGTACGCCGATGAATGGCGTCATCGGCATGACAACCTTGCTGCTCGATACCCAGCTAACAAATGAACAACGTGACTTTGCTGAAACCATCCGAAGTAGTGGAGAAACTCTCCTGGCCATCATCAATGATGTGCTCGATTTTTCCAAGATCGAGTCTGGTCGGATGGAATTGGAGAATCATCCCTTCGAATTGCGTACTTGTATTGAAGAAGCGTTGGATTTGCTCAGTCCCAAGGTCGTCGAAAAAAAACTCGACCTAGGTTACATTATAGAAGATTCCATTCCCCTCACGCTTTCCGGCGATGTCACACGACTGAGACAGGTTCTCGTCAATCTTATCGGCAATTCCGTCAAGTTCACCGCCCGTGGCGAAGTGACGCTTCATGTGGTGAAGGATAATTCCGCATCGCCGAGACAATCGGAGCCCATCGTGTTGCATTTCTCGGTCCGTGATACTGGTATTGGTATTCCCAAGGAAAAACAGGATTGTCTGTTCAAATCCTTCAGTCAGGTCGACAGCTCGACGACACGCCAATATGGCGGCACCGGTTTGGGCTTGGCCATTTGCAAGCGCCTCGTTGAGTTAATGGGTGGTCGTATTTGGGTGGAAAGCAAGGAAGGCCAGGGTTCCACGTTTCACTTCACCATTCGATTGATGCCGATTAAGGCAGGCGTCGTGGAGAAGAAATCCCTCACATTAAAATCATCCAGTAAAAAAATTCTGATTGCGGAAGACAACGGCACGAATAACCAAATCCTCACTCATTTCATTAAAAATCAAGGGATGATTCCGCGGGTGGCCAACAATAGCACGGAGGCTCTTGCTCTATTACAATCCAGTGAACCTTACGCTCTGGCTATTTTGGATCAACAGCTGCCCGACATGGATGGATTGAAGCTTGCCGAGGAGATTCGCCGTCTGCCGCAGCGCCAGTCTCTACCCTTGATTTTATTGTCTTCTATTCGCCTGCAACATCAGGATGCCAGAATTGCCGCGATAGGCATCTCCGGCTTTATTTATAAGCCGATCCGCCACGTGCAACTATCGGATGCTTTTGGGTGTGTGCTTGAAGGTCTCCCGACGAGTAAAAAAATGCCGACACTTCCCGCGATGGATAAGACGCTTGCTTCACGATTGCCTCTGCGCATTTTGCTGGCGGATGACAATCACATCAATCTCAAGGTGGGGCAGCGTTTCCTTGAAAAAATGGGCTACCATATTGCTATGGTGGCCAATGGTCTTGAGGTAATGCGAGCCTTGGAGAAGCAGGACTATGACATTATTTTTCTCGACGTTCAAATGCCTGAAATGGATGGCTACGAAACAGCAAGGCAAATTTGCCAGCGGATGGAGAATCAAAGACCTCGACTCATTGCCATAACAGGAAACGCGCTTCAAGGTGATCGGGAAAAATGCCTGGATGCAGGCATGGACGATTACATTACCAAACCAATTCAAGCCAAAGAAGTGGAAGCGAAACTCCTGCTATGGGGAAAATTGACCGTTCGAAACCGAAAAGCGGGCCGTTTTTAAACCGCATTTCTTTCGTAGGGTGCTACTTGGAAATCGACTTTTACTTGTCGGAGACAAATCACGAAGCATAATGCGATTTGTCCAGCCGGTGTGGCGAAATGGCAGACGCGACAGACTCAAAATCTGTTATACGCAAGTATGTGGGGGTTCAAGTCCCTCCACCGGCATTCTCTTCTCCGCGAGAGTTTTTATCGTGTGGATGTTCGCCTGACCAAGAGCGGCCAATCTTCGCCGCATCTCTTTTTCACGGTGGATTATCGAGGGGTGATTTCTTCCTCGGGACATCCGTCGGGAAGAGGCAAAATATCCTCAGTTAGAGGAAGAGTCTTTCGCGCTTTTTCGTGCGTCTGCATCCATAAATTGGCCAGAGCGATGGATCCACAGCTCAGAGAAATTCCCGCAATGAGGTCGACACCATAATGCCAGCGTGAGGCCATGGCCTCGAATAGGATCCAGGCAAAGGCAGGGCCATAGAGTAGGGTCAACCAGCGGCAGTGCCGCCAGGCATAATACACAAAGACAAATGACGCGGCGGAGTGAAGCGAGGGCATTGCGGCAAGTCCGCCGGTCAGGTGTTTGCCCGTATTTGCTTGGAGCCAATCGATTCCCCCAGACAACATGTGTGAACGCAGGTCATACATGTAGAGTTGGACACTACCTATCCAGGCATTGGCGCTCGGATGATAAAGGAAGGGGCCGACCGCCGGAGCGAGAAGGTAGAGGGCGGCTCCCATCGCCTGGACCAGCAAGGAAGCGAGAAACATGCGGCGAAATTCATCCCGTCCGCGCAAGTTGTGAATAATGAAGGAGCAGATAAACATCCCGATAAAAAGATTAACATAGAGGTGGTTAATCCAGTCGATTTGCGGCCAATGGCTGCGCCAGACGATGATCGGATCAAGCCAGAAAAAACAGGCCCGATCAGTGGCTTCATAAATCGAATCGTAGGAAACCGGATGAATCAGAGGTATCCATAACTTGAGGTGAAAGTGAAACCACAAAATGAGAACAAGGCAGAGGACATCGCTCAGTTGTTGGCCCAATTGATAGGGTACTTGGAGCCAGTTTCTCTTTGGGTGGAAAAAAGGAAGTGGCAGGAGAATCCAGATGCATAACAGGGCAAATGGCAGCAAGTAATTTACTTCCACAAATTTAAGTTCATCCAGGGAAAACCATTGAAGAGGCGCCCCGAGGATATGTTGAAGAATCAGGGTAAGCACCAGCAGCATCTCAACGACTACCCATTCCGGTGCAGCTCTGAGAAATAATCCTTTAATCGTTCTCATCTCCAAGCAATTCCATTACCAGCTTAGAGAGTAATTACCTAAATAAAACTTGAAACATGTATCTTTATTCCTTAAGGATTCAGCTCTTTCACCCGATTTTACTTTTGGCTTAATCGGCCCTATTTTTGCAACGGACACTTCCGTTAGTACTTGTTTTCCTTTTCATTGAAACAAAATTTGTGAAATACGATGTTGTTATTGCCGGTGGCGGACCAGCCGGTTCCATGACGGCGTTGATTCTGGGTCGAGCAGGTAAGAAGATCCTTGTCTTGGACAAGGATCATTTTCCGCGCACGAAGGTATGCGGCTACTCGATGAATCCCCGGAGCTGGTCGATATGGGAGAGGCACGGCCTGGCGGAGGGCTTTCATCGATTGCCCCACTTCCAACTTGGGGGCTTCACCCTGGAGCATGAGGGAGTGTCGGTGCTTCGTCATCGTTTTCGGGACAACAAGGCGCGAACGGTGGATCGCGCGATACTCGATGGCTGGCTCGCAAAAGAAGCGCAGGCTTCCGGCGTTGATTATCGTTTTGGCGTGGCCGTCCAGGGACTGACAGCCACCGGAGTCCAGACTTCGGATGGGGAATTTGCCGCGCCCCTGATCATCGGTGCCGATGGGCGCAATTCGGTCATTGCGCGCGTCAGCGGGTTGGCGCGACCTTCTCGACACTGTAACCGGGTGGCATGGCAATCCTACATCGAGGCGCCTTCATTGAGTGATCACGTCCACATGAACGTTTTTCCCGAAGGCTACTACGGGATTAACCGCATCGATTCCACCCGGATCACCGCCACGATTGTGCTGACGGCAAACGCCAGCGTGACGCCAGAAGAAATTCTGGCCCGCTACCATCCCGAAGCTTTCACTTCTTCATGGAAAAGCGTCAGCCCCATTTCACGCGGACCGTGGGAGGTCACGGACGGTCGCTGCTGGCTCGTCGGCGATTCCGCGCAGGTGCTGGAACCCCTGACGGGAGAAGGCATCTCCAGTGCGTTGGCCACAGCGGAAATGGCCGCCCGGAATATTCTGGCTATCGAGCAGGTGGGAATTGCCGCCGCAACCCGGCAATACCGCCGTGAGCACCGGCGCTTTTATGGACGGCGGATGCTCATCAATTCCTTTGCCCGTTGGGCGCTGGAAGATTACCGGCGCTGCCTTCCGATCATCAACGGTCTGAAGCTTTGGCCCGCAGCAGTAGCGCAGATGGTTGAGTGGGTGCAGAGTCCTGAAAATCCGAAGCTTCAGCCCGGCTGACCGGCTGGTACTTGATCAAGGTTAGATTGCGACGATACTCCCTGCTCGTACCACGGACGCGAAGCCATGCAGATTCGGCAGACGGAGAGCATGGCGGGCACTTCCACCAGCACACCGACAACCGTGGCCAGCGCTGCGGGCGAAGTGGGGCCAAAAAGGGTGATGGCCACGGCCACCGCAAGTTCAAAGAAATTACTGGCCCCGATCAATGCTCCCGGCGCGGCGACGTTGTGTCGTACTTTGCAGAGACGCATCAAACCATAAGCCAGACCTGCGTTGAAATAGACTTGGATGAGAATGGGTATGGCCAGAAGAATGACCGCGATCCAATGGGCGAGAATGTTTTCAGCCTGAAAAGCGAAAATCAGGGTCAACGTGGCCAGAAGCGCCAGAATGGTGATGGGCCGAAACTTGGGAAGAAAGGTATTTTCGAACCAAGCGCGACCTTTGATTTTAAGAAACAAGATTCGGCTGGTCGCTCCCATCGCCAAAGGGATCACGATAAAAACCAGCACGGAGAGAAAGAGGACATCACCTGGCAAGTTGATCCCGCTGACGCCGACGAGTAACATGACAATCGGCGCAAAGGCAAAAACCATGATCAAATCGTTGATGGCCACTTGGGCCAGCGTATAAGGTCCATCACCGTCGGTCAGATAACTCCAGACAAAGACCATCGCGGTGCAAGGCGCGGCAGCGAGGATAATCAAACCTGCGAGATAGTTTTTGGCAGTGTCCGGCTCGATCCAGCCCAGCCATTCGGAAAAGACCAGCCGGATAAAAAGCCACCCAAGAAAAGCCATGCTAAACGGTTTGACCAGCCAATTGATCGCCAGCGTTATAAAAAGCCCTTTCGGTTTTTGGAACACCCCGGCCAAACCACCGAAATCGATCTTCAACATCATGGGATAAATCATCAGCCAGATCAGAATGCCGATGGGAATATTGACTTGGGAATGGGCGCCGAATTGAAGCTGGCCCAGCCAGCGGGTCAAATTTGGGAAAAAGATTCCCCAAGCCATGCCCAGGACCATGCAGAGCAAAACCCAGAGGGAGAGGTAGCGTTCAAAGAAATCGAGGCGTTTAGGGATTGGAGATGTTGTCATGAGCGTGTCTCTTGGGGGTGGTTCAATCCTTGCCTTGGCCAATGCCCTTCATGGTTTCAACCAGTTTAAGTCTTTCCATTTTTTCGAGAGGCAAGGAACAAAAGAGATCGAGCCTGCGTTGGATTTGCATCGCCACCTGGGTCGTCTGTTTGAATTTTTCTTCGTCCGTACCTTCGAAAGCGGCGGGATCGGGTGAAGCCCAGTGGGCGATAATGGGTTGCCCCGGCCAAATCGGGCAACTCTCCCTGGCGTTATCGCAAACAGTGATGACAAAATCAAAAGGGACATCCTTGAATTCCGTCCATGACTTGCTGCGAGCATCCGAAGCGTCGATGTGATAGTTCTCTTTTAGCACGCGTAGAACCACCTGGTTTATTTTTCCCGTCGGTTTGGCTCCGGCGCTAACGGATTCGAAACGGCCCGGCGCTACGTGGCGAATAAGATATTCGCCGAGGATGGAGCGTGCGGAATTTCCGGTGCAGAGAAACAGGATTTTGAAGGGTTGGGTCGTCATGGGGTATCGTGAGGGTTAGGCTTTCTTGGCGCGAAGGAAAAATTGCGCGAGGTCATCCAGGGTTTTTTCGGCCACCCAGCACTCGGTACTCTGGCCGCATTTGCAGGTGCGAATCAAACGCGCGCGCGCCAGTTCCTTGAGGTGGTGCGAGACGGTGGGTTGACCGATGCCAAGGCCGCGACCTAATTCGCCCACGCAAAGACGGGAACATGCTTCCGGGTCGCAGCCGTGGCGCTGGCAACAACCGGCAAGTCGCAGAAAGATCGCCAACCGGTGGGGATGAGCCAGGGCCTTGAAGATTTCAGCGTGGCGACGTGCATTCATATATCGATAATCATCGATGTATTTATAAAATGCAAAAGAAATAAATGCGGAATAACCGGCGCTATCTTCAGCTTGGCGCGGAAAGGCCGAATGCTCCGTAAAACGACTTCAGCCAGACGCTGGGGAGGATTGAGTCAATGACGAGCTTGGCGTTGAGGGTGATGATAAGGGTGGTCACGGTCCACCCGAGGATTTTGATCCAGAGGGGGTTGACGAACTCGCCCATCTTGGCGCGGTCGCTGGTGAAGCGCATTAATGGCCACACAGCGAACCCGAGTTGCATGCTTAAGGCGACCTGACTGGCGACAAGCAGGTCGTTGGTTTTGTCCTCGCCATAAAAGCCGATGACAACGATCGCCGGGACGATGGCGATGGCGCGGGTGACCAGCCGTCGCAGCCAGGGCAGGAGCCGAATGTGGAGAAAGCCTTCCATGACGATTTGTCCGGCCAGCGTGCCGGTGAGAGTCGAGTTTTGTCCCGAGGCAAGAAGGGCACAGGCAAAGAGCGTGCTGGCGAAACCAACGCCGAGCAAGGGCGTCAGTAATTTATAGGCGCTTTGGATATCGGCCACGTCGGCATGACCCGAATTGTGGAAAACCGCCGCGGCCATGATCAGGATCGCCGCATTGACGAAGGTTGCCCCGAAGAGCGCGACGGTGGAATCGATGGTGGCGAAACGGATGGCTTCGCGTTTGGATTTATTGTCCGGTCCGATTTGACGCGTCTGAACAATGGAAGAGTGGAGGTAGAGATTATGAGGCATGACGGTTGCCCCGATGATGCCGATGCTGACGTAGAGCATGGTCTGATTTTTGAGAATGGCGGGGCTGGGCGCAAAACCGAGCAGGACACCCAGGTAGCTGGGACGCGATAGATAAATTTCAACGGCAAAGCAGATCGCAATGGTGAAGACCAGGGAAATGATGAGCGCTTCCAGATAGCGGAAGCCCTTGTTTTGCAGGTAGAGAACAATCAGGACGTCGAGGCAGGTGACAATGCAGCCGAGTAAAAGTGGCAGGCCGAAGAGAAGTTGCAGTCCGATGGCCATGCCGACGACTTCGGCGAGATCGCAGGCGGCGATGGCCAATTCGCAAAGCACCCAGAGAAAAAGAGTCACCGGTGGGGAATAGTGGTCGCGACAGGCCTGCGCCAGGTCCCGGCCGGTGGCGATCCCGAGCTTGAGCGCCAGGTGCTGGAGCAGGATGGCCATGAAGCTGGAAAGCAGGATGACGCTCAGGAGGGTGTAACCGAATTGGGCGCCGCCCGCGAGATCGGTGGCCCAGTTACCGGGGTCCATGTAGCCGACGGAAACGACAAATCCCGGTCCGGCAAAAGCGCCCATCTTTTTCCAGAACGATTTCCCGGCAGGGATGGCCACGGTGCGATTGACTTCGGGCAGGGAGGGCGATGACGCCGCGAGTCGCCAGCCGGTTGTTCGGGAGGCGGAAGAAGCGGGCTCGCGCGTGGTCACGAGCTAGGTTGTGCCGTAAATGAAAGTCCGCGTCAACAATTAAAGTTAGTCTAGGCAAACTTCTATGCCTATCGCTAACCGATCCCGGGGCTTTCTCGATTTCAGGCCGCGCTTGGCGATGTCGGTGACGGCAAGGCTTGGCAGGAAACGGTAGTCATGTTGAACTGGGTTTCATCATGGCTCGCCTGCCGGACCGCTTCGATCTTTGGGTGCGCAAGGCGCGGGAATGCCAGGATCCTGCGCGGCAGGTCGATTATGTGTTGGGCGCGTTGGCCGGCTTGACCGAATGGTACTTTCTCAATCTCGGCACGAAGGAGAGCCCGCAGCCGGCTGAGACGGAAATGGAAAATGCTCCGTACTTATTGCTTTTCTCCGATGTGGAACGGATTGATGAGCTGGTGGGCGAAAGTGGCCGATGGCAGCGAGGCGATCCCCTGTCGGTCATTGCGATGCCGACGGCGACGGCCATGTCCTGGTGCCTGGAACGGCGCTCCGCCGGTTGCGCGGGGGTGCTGGTCAATCCCGGTGAGGATGCCTTTGCCTTTCCGATGGAACAACTGGCCCGCTTTCATGAGGAATGGAGTCAGCGCGGCGGGCGGCAGGCTTCCGGCTTTTGGATTCCGAGCATGACCAGCGAAGAAGAGGATTTCTGGCAGGAGCATGGGCTGTAGGTTTTATTGCAGTCATCCTGTCTTCAGCCGAGGCAGCAAGCCGAGCCCTGAGCGAAGTCGAAGGAGGAAGACGAGGCGCTGCGCACGGCAGTAAGCTTCTCTTTCCCTTGCCGTCATCCTGAGCGAAGGCGAACCGGAAAACTCTCTTTATCCCTTGCGTTTTCCAGAGCCGCAGTCGAAGGACCTGTTTCGAGCAGGCGAGATATGTGGGTAGCGTCAAAAAGATTCAGAATTAAAAGGCAGTTTTCTCGCGGTTCGTCCGTGCCAAAAAATTGAAACGTGCCATCTGAACGGAAACGCCTTGATGCCGCGCGGGATTTGCGTCTTGTGGGGCTGGGTCCTTCGACTGCGGCTCTGGGGAATCTTGGGGATAAAGTTCACGCTGGGGTTCGCCTTCGCTCAGGATGACGGGTGGGAAACTCCGTAAAGGATCGGCTCGCTTTTGCTCGGGACCATTCTGAAGGCCTAATATAAGACACTGCCCGCAATCCCTCCCGCTTGACATCTGCGCGCGGAATCGCCAAAGGATAGGACATGGCTGTAATTCCTTGGGTGGCTATTTTGATTGCAACGTTGGCGGCTTTTTTTCTCGGGGCACTTTGGTATTCCAAAGCGGCTTTCGGCGAGATTTGGATGAAGGAAGCCGGTTTGAGTGAGATGGCTTGCAAGGGGAAGCCCAAGGGACTGATCTTGGGCACCACGTTTGTCCTCACGCTGATCTCGGTGGGCGTTTTCTCGTTTTGCCTGGGACAGCCTGGGCCGGGGATCGAGTATGGCGCCATCGCGGGGCTGGTGATCGGTATCGGCTGGGTGTCCACTTCATTTGGCATCAGCTATCTTTTTGAGGGCAAGAGCCTCAAGTTTTTCGCCATCAATGCCGGGTACAACATCGTCAAGTTTCTGATTGTCGGCATCATTCTCGGCTTTTTGCAATAAGGCCGGGAGTGGGAGGGGTATCAAAAGTTCATCCCAATCAGGCACTTTGGTTTGACCCGCTTTCAGGATAAACGTACCTTTTAGCGCATGAGCGACCCCAAGGCACCCTTGTTGCCTGGCGATATTTCACTGGATTCGCTTAAGCGCTCTTTCCCCACGCTCACGCAGAAGCTCGATCTGCGTCGGCAGCTCGACACGATCAAGCCCGATCTCGACCAAATCGAGGAGCGGTTGCGCTTTCAAGTGCAGGAATTCGATCCGGGCATTTCGGGCTATATCAGTTACGCGCTCGACAGTAACGGCAAGCGTATCCGGCCCGCGCTCGCCCTGCTCGCCGCGCATGCCAGCGGAAAATCGACCCCCCAGCATATCGACCTCGCCGTGGTGGTGGAGTTGATCCACCTGGCCACGTTGGTGCATGACGACATCATGGACGGCGCGACGAAGCGGCGGGGCAAGCCGACCGCCTTCGCGAAATGGGGCGCGGAACTTTCCGTGTTGCTGGGCGATTGCCTCTTTTGCCATGCGCTGAAGCTGAGCTCGAATTTTTCCGATCCATCCATCGGGCGCAGGATCGCCGATGCCGCCAACGAAGTCTGCACCGGCGAAATCCTGCAAACGCAACGCCGGTTCGATCTCAAGCTGAGCATCCCCGAGTACATCAAAATCATCTCGATGAAGACGGGCGCGCTTTTCCGCATCAGCACGGAACTGGCGGCGGTGCTTAATCAATGTCGTCCCGATGAAGTCCTGGCGCTGCACAATTACGGCGAGTATCTCGGCATCGCCTACCAGATTTACGATGATTGCCTCGACTTGGTCGGCACCGAAGGCTCGACCGGCAAGACGGTCGGCACCGATCTGGCCAAGGGGAAGTTGACCCTGCCGCTGCTCCATGTGCTGGCGCAGTCCAACGCCACGGAACAGAGCCGACTCCATCACATCATCCTGCACGGGACGGTGGAAAATCGGACCGAATTGCTGGCGCAGGTAATCGAGCGGGGCGGACTCAAGAATGCCGTGCGCCGCATCCAGAGTTATCTCGATCAGGCCGTGGCTTCGTTGCAGGTCCTGCCCAAAACCAGTTATCGCGAAATGCTGGAAGGCATCCCTCACGCTGTCGCGGAGCACGTCGCGACGCTGGAGTGAGCTTGGGTGGATCGCGGTGCCTTACGATGCGTCCTTTCATTTTTCGTTGCTTTGGTTCCAAGGTAGCCGTCGCGGGCTCCGCGGCGGTCCGGCGCAGGACCTGCGCTGGCTGCCATGAAACGTTTTCCATTTTCCTCGGCATCCTATTTTTTATCATCGGTTCCAGTTGTAGCTGGGCGGAGCAAACCGCCACGATTGTCAGTAATGACCCCATCCACTTCGTCAAAGGGACGAGCCGTGTTGTCCGCCCGGTTCAGCCCGACGAGGTTTTTTCGGTAACGGCGACAAATGGCGACGAGATCACCATCGTCGATCAGGACGGTTTTCAGGCCACGCTCAACCGCAGTCTCCTCAAAATAACGGGGCCCTCCCCGACAGCGGCAGTCGCGGATTCTTCTCCAGCGACTTCGAGCACCACGAGCGGCACAGGGACTAACTCAACCACTGCATCCAATACGCCGCCCGTCCCGCTCACGCCGACGCCTGCGGCGAATCCGGTCCCCGCCAATATCAGCAAGACGTTCACTGACCCTGGTCAGGAGGATTCCGACATGTTCCGGCATCTCAATGACGTATTTCAAATTCCTCTCTTTGCCGACGCCAATCTCTGGGGCGATGATGTGGGTGACGTGGCCAAGCGTTTGCATTGGCCGCAGGAATCCAGCACGACCACGCAGGCCAGTTACCGTCGATACGCCCTGGGAAAAGATGAGGTTTCCGTGCTGAGTGCGAGGGCTTACTCGATGGCTCTTTATGGTCGCATGGGTCATCCCACCTATATTTCCATTGTCTTTGCCAACAAGGGCGATTTTGCGGAAGCGGAGGCCCTGGATGAAAAGAGAAGCAAAAATATAACCCCATCCGGTGATGAGGTCGACAAGGTGCTCAAGGATCTGAACGCTGCGGTCAAGAGCGATGCCGAGACCATCAACGCGCAGTTGACGGCCTTGCTGGGGCCGCCGGAGATTCATCAATTCGGCCCCACGGCCAATAGCCGCGAAGAAGTCCACCGCTGGAACTGGAAGGGTCACGCCATTCTCTTCTCCGCTCCCCGGAATGAATATGCCGCGATCAGGATCGTGCCCTCGAACGTGGCCGACCATGCCGGTGATGTTGGTAATATGGATCGGGAGACGATCAAAGAAGAGCTCTCCAAACGGATATTTAAACGGGACAGCGGGGATGTCGTCCTTCAGCAAATACCGATGGTGGATCAAGGGCCCAAGGGCTATTGCGTGCCTGCCACCTGGGAGAGATACATGCGCTACGTCGATGTGCCCGCCGATATGTATGTCCTCGCCATGCTCGGCAACACGAATCTGGGAGGAGGGGCCAGCATCGAAGCCATTCGCGCGGGAGTGAACGACTATGTCGAGTCGTATGGACGGAGAATCGAGATCGCGGATGTGCCGCTGGACATCGTTCACGTCAGTAAGTTTATCGATCAGGGCCTGCCGCTGATGTGGACCTGCTTTGTCCAGAAAGACGTGGAAAAGAACATCAATCTCCATACCGGCCAACGCAAAACCGTGACCGATTGGGACGCCTACAAGACGACCCTAAAAGAAGGTGACAAGGGCCTAGTTATTGACCCGCAAGCGGCGCGTTTCAACGGGCACATGAGAATGATTATCGGTTACAACCCACAAACCAATGAGTTGGCCATTTCCGATTCATGGGGCGAGCATTATGCCGAGCGCTGGATTACGGTGAAAGAAGCCCAGACCACGACGAGAAACGATCTCGCCTACGTTCAGTGGTAAAAGCGGGTGCCGTCGTGGGTTCCGCAACGGTCCGGCGCGGAGCCTGCGCCGTCTACCTGAACCCTTACATGGATTTAACGTGGAATATAGGGTAAGCTACGGTTATCATCCAAAGGGAGAATAGATGACAACCACTCTTGCGGCCGCCCTGCCTTCCGATAAAATAAAGATGGGGAGCATGGAACCGACTGCATCGACACCGGCGGCGAAGCCGGAAATAGCTGACCGTGAACTGGTCGAGCGCACCCAGGCAGGCGATCCGACTGCCTTCGATGAGTTGGTGCGCCGTTATCAGCCCAAATTACTGGGCATGCTCTACAACATGGTCAACAACCAGACCGATGCCTGGGACTTGGCGATGGAAACCTTCGAAAAGGCCTATAAAAGCATTCACACCTTTCGCCTCGATGCCGAGTTTTTCACCTGGCTCTATCGGATCGGGTACAATCTCACCATCAATTTCATCAAAAGGAACAAGCATCGGTACAATTTGAGCATCGATGACGGAGATCTTGATCTGCAAAATCGTAGCGAGTTTATCGACGTAAGTGCTTCTGGTGACGCAGAAAAGCAGTCCAGCCTCACCGAATTGAAAAAAAAATTGAACGAATCGATGATGAAACTGTCTGATGAACACAGGGCAGTAGTGACTTTGTTCGATATTCAGGGCCATAGCCACGCGGAAATCAGCAAAATCATGAACTGCAAAGAAGAGACTGTTCGTTCGCGGTTATTTTACGCGCACAAGCAGTTACAGAAATACTTAAAGAATTACCTATAATATTATGGATAAGAATCAGGACTTCTCCGCGTTACGCAATTTGCTGGCTCTCAAGAGACTTGAAATGCCCATGGACACGGAAATTAATCGCTTCCTGATCGAACTCCATCGCCGTCAGCGCGCCCAATTGATTGCCCCGGCCACTCCCTGGGCCCATGCCGTGGCTTGGCTGCAAGAGCGCCTGGAAGGCTTCCAGCTCGTTCCTTCCCTCTCTTACGCTTCGGCCTTTGCCGCCATCGCCCTCACGGCCTTTGTCGGTCTTTCCCAGCAGGTTCAGGTCACTCATGAGGATGGCCAGTACCAGCTCTCCCTGCACATGCCGACGAGCAATTCGTCCTTTGCCATGCTTCCCGCCACTTTTGGCACTGCTCCGGCTGTCTCCCAGAAGTCGATTGATAGCCTGAGCTTCTCCCCGACCCATACCGATTCGACCACTCGATTTGTTTTGGCGAATTCCCATGTGGCCTATGACGCAAACGTTGCGTTCTAGGGTCTTCCCGCGGACGCTTTCCCTCCTTGTTGCGGCGATACTGGGCAGCCTTTTCACGGCGCCCAGCCCCGCTTGGGGTGCCGATGTCTTTGAATCGATCGGTCAGGAGGTCAATTCCCTCTTTGAAAAGGCGAAGTCTGCGGTCGTGCAGGTTCATTCCGGCGACGAAGGTTTTAAGCAGGCAGGCACCGGCTTCTTCATTGATAATCGGGGCACTGTCCTCACCTCCTCGACCGTGATCGGGGACAACACCACGGCTGCCGTGGTGGTCAATGGCGTGGAGATGAACGCGAAGATCCTGGGCAACGATCCGCGTAGCGGCCTGACCATGCTGCGGGTTTCGTATGATGACAGCCCCTTTCTTCCCATGGGGCACGCGAACGACCTGAAGACGGGATACGCGGTGGTCACGATCGGTTATCCGCTCAACCTGCCCGTCTCACCCTCGCAGGGATTGGTCAGCGGTTTTGATGTCCGCTACCTGAACCGCTTTTTTGCCACGACCCACATCCATGCCAATGTTCCGATCAGCCCCGGTCAGGTGGGTGGCCCGTTGCTCAACACGCATGGCGAAGTGATCGGAGTGGTCGTGCCGAGTCCTGATGAAGGTCGCTCAATCTACGCGCTGCCGATTGAGGCGGTGGAAAAAATCATCGCCGACTTTAATCAGTATGGACGGGCCAAGCATGGGTGGGTCGGCGTCAACGTCGTCGAGGCTCCCGACACGGCCCATGACGGACGCACGGTCCGCGTCGTCCAAGCCGTACCCGGAACACCCGCCAGCAAGAGCGGAATCCAACCCGGCGATACGGTGATGCGCATCGATGCGCGGGAAGTTTACCGGCCTGCGGATGTTCTCGATGCCTCGTTCTTTAGCCATGTCGGCGGCAACATGACGGTCGTCGTCCGGCGCGACCAGAAGCTGCTCAATTATACTTTTGCCGTCATCGAACGCCCGTCGAATCCCGGCCTGCCCACGCCTCCGCCGATGACTAGCCAACCCACGCCGTCGTTCCAGCCGATCACGGTCAGCAGCCTGGTGTCCAATCCGCAGTAGGATCGGATTTATCGTCCGAACTTCCGTCGGATAAAGCCGGCCATCTGGGTCGACTCGGGCACACGCAATAACAGCGTCAGGGCAAAATAAACCGCGCCCGCCAGGCCGATATTAAGAAAAAGAATTCCGGCTCCCAGCAACGAATGGGCCGAGCGGCCCGCGAGCAGGAAGTGATCGCCGCAGAAGACAACGGCGCCGCAACCCAGGGTCGCAACCGTGACCCGGGCAAAAAAGGAAAGCCACGCGCCGGAGGTGCCGAGATCGATTTTCTTTTGCATCGCGTAAACCAGTTGCAGAAAATTGAGCACGGCCACCAACCCGGTGGTCAGGGCCAGTCCCACATGGCCGAGGTGAAAATAAAAATAGAGCACGAAACAAAGCGCCAGATTCAAGGCGATGCCGGTCAGGCTCACCCGTGCCGGAGTAAACAGCACGATGTTCATCACGAAATCGGAAAAGGAACTCCAGAAGCTCCGTTCCGGGTGCGATTCGAATTTCGACGGCTGCATCGCGTAAAAGCAGGGCACGAGAATCTTAATTCCAGAATATCCCGCGAGGCCAATCGTGTAGGCCTGCAAAGCCAGTGCCGTCTGTGCCGTGCTCTCCGCCGTGAACGTCCCATGTTCGTAGATCAACTGGATCACCGGTGCCGCGATCACCGCCATCCCGATCGATGCGGGCAGCGTCAGGTAGAATCCAAAACGCAACGCTTCCTCCACCGTTTTGCCGAACGCCTTTAAATCATCGAGTGCATGCTGCCGCGCCACGGCGGGTAGCGTCACCGTCGCCATGGCCACGCCAAAAATCCCAATCGGCAACTGCACGAGCCGAAACGCGTAGTAAAGCCAGGAGACCGGGCCGTGACCGCTGATGTACGAAGCAAACTGGCCGTTGACCAGGACATTGACCTGCACCGCCGAACCGGCAATCGCGCTGGGCACCATCAGGACCATCACGGCGCGCAATTTCGGATCGCTGAAATCGAGTTTCCATTGGTAACGAAAACCGAGGCTCCAGAGTGAAGGCACCTGAATCGCCAATTGGGCAAGTCCACCGATAAGCACGCCGAAACACCATCCGAAAATGGCGCGTTCCGTGAAATGGGGATGAAACCAATTCTGCTGCGGATCAAACAGGCAGGCCAGAATGACTCCGAACAAAACCGAGACGATATTAAAAATCGTACTCGCACTGGCCGGGATGCCGAAAATATGGCGGGCATTCAACATCCCCATCACGGCGGCGGCCAGGGAGACGAATAGAATAAAGGGGAATAAAAGCCGCGTCATCTTGACGGTCAGGGCAAAGGTCTCCGGCTGGGTTGCGTCCCAGCCACTGCTGGTGAGAAGAACGATCTGGGGGCCGCAGATGATGGCCACGATGCAAATCAAGCCAAGAACGAGCGTCAGCGTCGAGAGGACCAGCCGGGCCAAATGCCAGGCCGATTCCGCACCTTCCTTCTCCCACGTTTTCGTGAACGTGGTGGTGAACGCGGTGGAAAGTGCGCCTTCCGCAAAAAGATCGCGCAGGAGATTGGGAATACGGAACGCCGCGATAAAGGCGTCGGCGAACATGGTCGCGCCGAACATGAACGCGAAAATCTGTTCGCGCACCACGCCCATCAGCCGCGAGCCCATCACGGCAATTCCCACGACGGCGGCAGATCGTTTGCTATTTTTTGGCCGATTCATGGTGCGTTGGTGTGCAATTCCCGAAGCAGTCGATATTTAAGCCAGACCTCGCGTGCGTTGCCCATCGCGATGTCCCAACCAATCGCGCCATCGTGCCAGCCACCCTTGAGGACGAAGCCCTTCATTAAACGCGCCAACGCATGGATCGGCCCTGTCCACGCTTGCGCGCGACGACCCTGTTCGTGAGCCGAGAGCGCCCAGAGCCTGGCGTACTGGGCGCAGCGTGCGGCACGATCGGCAGCGCTGGCATAAGTGAAGTGATGCAGGTGGCCCGGCAGGAGGGGATGCTTGCCGGAAAGCTCCAGCTTCTCGTGGACGTACCCGCCGCTGAATTTTGCCTCGGCCCGGCGAAACAAGCGCACCAGCCGGTCGGGATACCAGTCCCCGTGCCGGATCCATTCGTTGCGATAAAAAACAATGCGACAAATTTCATACCCGTTCGGTGCGCCGGGCAGATCGGCGGCAGGATCGGCCTTCACGCGTAGAATCGACGCGGCTAATTCCGGGGAAACCTCTTCATCGGCATCGATGCTCAACACCCAGGGATGGGTTGCTTTGCTCAGCGCAAAATTTTTCTGCCCCACATAACCCAACCAGGATTGAGACACAATCCGCGCATTAAAGGCCCGGGCAATTTCCAGCGTCGCGTCGGTGCTGCCCGAGTCGACCACCAGAATTTCATCCACTAGCGGAGCGATGCTCGTGAGGCAGCGCGGCAGATTGCGCTCCTCGTTCAGGGTGATGATGCACGCGGAAACCTTCATTTCAGCAAAGCCTCCGCCTCGGCGATGACCCTTTCGGGCGTGATGCTCGTCATACACGAAAAATCGAGCGGGCATTCGCGCAGAAAACAGGGGCTGCACGGAACGTGATGCCGCAGCACGCGCGTCCGTGTTCCGAGCGGCCCGGTCAGCTGGGGTTCCGTTGAGCCGAAGATCGCCACGGTGGGCACGTCCAACGCCGAGGCGACGTGCATCGCGCCACTGTCATTGCAGAGCACAAGTTTTGCGCCCGCCAATGCCGCCATAAATTCAGCCAGCGTGGTTTTTCCGGCGCGATTATCGACTTCGGCCAATTGAGTCGCGAGTTCCGAGGCGAGAGCTGCGTCGCCCGCCGCACCGAGCAGGACGATCCTGGCCCGATGTTGGGCGGCAAAATGTTTTGCCACGGTGAGAAAACTTTCCACGGGCCAGCGCTTCGCCGGGCCATATTCGGCTCCCGGACAAATCGCCACGGTCATGGGCGATTTCGCCCCGGGGGCTTCCCGGCGCAATTTCGGCAACGTGTCGTCGGTTGGGCCGCCGAGAGCCGTAACCAGATCGAGATAATAAAAGCGTTGATGCAGACGCACCGGATTGCGTGGCGGGACCGGAATCGGATGGGTCAAAAGAAATTTGCGTCCGCCCCGGGCATAGCCGATTCGTTGCGGGATTCCGGCGAGGCGGGCTTCGGCTGCCGCGCGTAATGAATTGGGCAGGAGCACCGCTGAACCGAATTTTCCGGCGCGCAATTGCCCCGCCGTCGTGAAGATATTTTTTGGTCGATCCAGGGAAATCACTCGATCGACAAAGGGGCAGGCCTGCCAAAGCGCTGCGAGTTTCTCCGGTGCGGCGACAACCAGCGGATCGCGCACCAGCATCGTCTTGAGATTGCGCACGGCGGGCAGGGCCATCACCGCATCGCCCAGCCAGTTCGGACTGCGCACGACCAGCGGGCCATTGAGATGAAAAACAGATTCCGTCACATTCCGCTTCTAGCGTGCTTCTGTCCACTGCGCACACGATTAATTAGCCGCAAAAGAACGTGGAAAACACAAAGGAAAGCAGGTGTTTTTTTGAGTTCCTTATATTCTTTCACGGTTATGCTGCGAAAGCATGATGAAAATCCGCTGCGCCTGGTGCACTTCCGATCCGATTTACACGACCTACCATGACGAGGAGTGGGGCGTGCCGGTCCACGATGATCGCAAGCTTTTCGAAATGTTGATCCTGGAAGGCGCCCAGGCCGGACTCAGCTGGCTCACCATCCTGAAACGCCGCGAAGGCTATCGCCGGGCTTTCCAAGATTTCGACGTCAAAAAGATCGCACGTTACGATAAGAAAAAAATGGCTGCTCTACTCAAGGACTCCAGCATCATCCGCAACCGGTTGAAAATCGCGGCCACAGTCAGTAATGCGCAAGCCTTTCTCCAGGTGCAAAAGGAACTGGGCAGCTTTGATCGCTACATCTGGTCGTTTGTCGGGGGAAAGCCCAAACAAAATCACTGGAAAACCCGCGAGCGGCTTCCCGCCCAGACTCCCGAAGCCGAGGCGATGAGCAAGGATCTCAAGAAACGCGGCTTCCGTTTTGTCGGCCCCACCATTTGCTACGCCTTCATGCAGGCGGTGGGCATGGTCAACGATCACACGGTGGATTGCTTCCGGTACAAAAGCCGGGGTTGAATCATCCCGGCAGAGAGGTGTGCACTCGGGGAGACTCGAACTCCCATGGGTTACCCCACACGCACCTCAAGCGTGCGCGTCTGCCATTTCGCCACGAGTGCAGGGAGGGGAAGCATAAGCCTTGAACGGAATTTGTCACTGAAATTCAGCCTTAAGGCTGGCCGCGGAATGTCCTGTGACGGGGGAGCGGGTTCGGATTGAATCTCGTCCTGCTCAGGAGATTCCGCGCAACTGATCGAGCAACGGCCGGTCTGCTTCGGGGAATTGGTAATTAATCAATTCGTCGAGGGTGATCCAGCGCAGGTCGGCGACTTCCAGTTTTTGCGGTTCGCCGAAAACGATGATGGCGTCGAAAAAATAGAGCCGCACGTCGCGGTCCGGGTAGGGGTGGACGATGTGGTGAATTTGCGCGCCGATTTCGGTTTCCACGCCGATTTCTTCGAGCAATTCACGATACAGCGCCACCTTGAGCTCTTCGTCTGGTTCGACTTTGCCGCCGGGAAATTCCCAGTAACCGCCCAGGGTATCGTCGGCCAACCGTTGCGTGATGAGGAGTCGTCCGTCTTGTCGGCGGATGACCCCGGCCACCACGTTGATCGGCGGATGAGTCACGACACGTTCCTGCGGAGGTACGAGATGCTTGGGGGGTTTAAGGACTTTGCAGCGGAAAAGAGGCCCCGGAGATGCGCATGAATCCGTTGGCCCCGTTTCGATCACTTCTGTGCTTTCTCCCAATCGGCCAGGAATTGCTTCAGGCCGCTATCCGTCAGCGGATGTTTCAGCAATTGTTTGATGACGGAGAACGGCGCAGTGATGACGTCGCTGCCAATCCGCGCGGCTTCCAGGAAGTGCATGGGCGAACGGGCGCTGGCCGTCAGGATCTGGGTTTCGTAGCCGTAGTTATCATAGATGAGGCGGATGTCGCGGATGACCTGCATGCCTTCGGTGCTGATGTCATCAAGACGTCCCACGAACGGGCTGATGTAGGTAGCCCCGGCTTTGGCGGCGAGCAACGCTTGTGAACCTGTGAAGCAGAGGGTGACGTTGGTTTTGATGCCTTTGGAGGTGAAGTGCTTGACGGCCTTGAGGCCTTCGGCGATGAGCGGCACTTTGACGACGATGTTCTTGTGCCATGCGGCGATGCCTTCGCCTTCCTTGATCATTTCGGGAGCAGTCAAGCTGACGACCTCTGCGCTGATCGGTCCGTCGATGATCTCAGTGATCTCCATGATGAGCTGCTTGAAGGGCTTGCCGCTCTTGGCCGCCAGGGAGGGGTTGGTCGTCACGCCGTCAATCAGTCCCATGGCCTGAGCTTCGCGAATTTCATTGGTGTCACCGCTATCGATAAAAATCTTCATCCCGACACCCTATCGATCTGTGCGGTTTGAAACAATCGGGAAAATAACTTCGTTGCGAAATCGTAACCCGAGGGCTTAGCGGACCGTATGGCTGCGGGTCCAGGCCTGCTTGAGACGGTCGAGGGCTTGGTGATGGAGCTGCGAGACTCGCGAGGGGGTCACGTCGAGCATCTTGGCCACGGTGCGCAGGGGAACATTTTGCAGGTAATGAAGAACAACCACGGTGGCCTGGGTCTTGGGCAATTTGCTCAGGCATTGGAGGAGGGTGCGTCGATCTTCAGTGGTAATGACCCGGGCATCTGGCGACAAAGTGTGCGGATCGGCCAGGCGTTCGGTCAGCGCGAGGCCTTCCTCGCCATGGCTATTTTCAGTTATTTCATCAAAGGAGACCAACTGGCGGGGCTGAGCCATGGTCTGAAAAGCGGCGAGTTCAGCTACCTCCAGGCCCAGGGCTGAGGCCAATTCCGTAACCGTGGGTTCCCGCTCCAGTTGTTCGATCAGGTTGGAGACGACGCGTGTCATCCGACGATGATTTTTATGAACAGAACGAGGAGCCCAATTCCAGCGACGCAACTCATCGAGCACGGCACCACGAATGCGAACGGCGCAAAAGCCACGAAAGGAAGCTCCCTTGGCTACATCGTATCGCGAGGCAGCGCGAAGATAGCCCAGCACCCCTGCGCTTTGCAGGTCGTCCCGATCAAGGTGACTGGGAAGCTTGGCGGCACAAGCACTGGCAAACCGTCGCGCCCATGGCAAGAATTCAAGAAGTCGGTCATCTCCGTAACCCATAATGGGTCACTTATGTGTTACGATTGAAAATACGTCAATAAAATAATTTGGGAGCACAAATAACCGTTCGTAAAGATGAATACATGTCCTCGATGGGATGGGCTTGGTTAATGGCCCGACAACTGATACAAGTCCGCGAGATTTATGGGGAAGCGTTTGAAAAAAAAGAAGGCTGCGCCGGAAATTGAAACGAGCCTACGGGGGCGTTCCGATGCCGCTTTTTGCATGGGTTCCGTTTTACGGGCGCTCGTGATTGCCGCCGTGGGAGTGTGGATTTACTGGCCCTCGCTGCAGGGCGGCTGGCTTTGGGATGACGTCTATTTAATCACTGATAATCAGACCATCCACAGCGCGACCGGTCTGGGAAAAGTCTGGTGCACGTTGGACGGCCTTGGATCGTACTATCCGCTGACGGCGAGTGTCATCTGGATGCAGTGGCATCTTTGGGACAAAAGCGTGCTCGGCTATCATCTTACCAATGTCCTTCTGCACGTGATCAGTTCACTGCTGGTGTGGCGGCTCCTGAGCAAGTTCGGGCTGCGGCTGGCCTGGTTGGGTGGACTTATTTTTGCGTTGCACCCGTTGATGGTCGAGTCGGTGGCCTGGATCGCAGAACTGAAAAATACCCTTTCATTACCACCCTTGCTGCTGGCGATGTGCGTCTGGATCGATTATCAGGAGCAAGGAAAACGGAGAGATTATCTATTGGCCCTCGGGCTGTTTCTGTTGGCGATGTTGGGCAAGATGTCCGTGGTGTTTTTCCCTGTAGTGACGTTGCTTTATGCGTGGTGGAAACGTGACCGGTTGGGCTGGAAGGATTTTCAGGCCACGATTCCCTTCTTTGTTTGCGCCCTGATTTTGGGGCTCATCATGATGGGCACCGGAGGCTGGGACCGGCGTTTCCACCCAAACTCACCCGATGCATTGGCGATGGCGGGCTTTTTTCCTCGTGCGGCCCTGGTGGGATTGGAGACCGCGTTTTATTTTTCCAAGGTATTTTTGCCAATCGACCTGCTGCCGGTTTATCCGAAGTGGGCGGTCGATCCTTCATCGCCGGTTGAATATCTGCCCTGGTTGGTTCTTGTCGGTGTCGGTTGGTATCTCTGGACGAAGCGACAGGGCTGGGGTCGGCATGCCTTGCTCGGACTGGGATTTTTCCTGATCAATCTGGCGCCGTGTCCGGGATTCATCCCCGGGCCGGACATGGGTTACGCGTGGGTGATGGATCACTTTCTCTACGTGCCGATCATCGGCTTGATCGGGCTGGTGGTGGCGGGCATGGGGCAAGTCGAAGAATTGTTGCCTGCGACGATGCGGCCTGTGGCCATCGGCATCATGACGGTCGTCCTGGCGCTGTTGGCCTGGGAGAGCCATGGGTACGCGGGAAAGTTTATCGATTCGGAAACGCTTTGGACTTACACGCTGCAACGCAATCCGGCCGCGTGGCCCGGTTACAATAATATCGGCTGTGCTCTGGAAGCATCAGGCCGGGACACGGAAGCGATGGTGCAATTTCAACAGGCCTTACGACTTAACCCCGATTACGCACAGGCGCATTATAACCTGGGTCTTACCTTAAGCCGGACGGGTCGGTATGCGGAAGCGATGGAGCAATACGGGACGGCCTTGCAGCTCAACCCCGCTTACGCCGATGCGCGTTATAATTTGGGCGTCGCTCTGAGTAAAACGGGTCGATTACCGGAAGCGATTGAACAGTACGAAAGGGCTTTGCAGCTCGATCCCGATAATGCCGAGGCCCACAATAATCTTGGGAGCGCCCTGGGGCGGATGGGCCAGGACGCGCCGGCGATGGAGCAATTTCAGCAGGCTTTGCAGCTCGATCCTGACGATGCCGAGGCCCACAACAACATGGGTAGTGCGTTGGGAAAAGCAGGCCGGATGTCCGAGGCAATGGACCAGTTTCAGCAGGCCTTAAAGCTCAACCCCAAGCTGATTTCCGCACATAATAATCTGGCAAATGCGCTCGTGATGACGGGCCGCGTGCCGGAGGGCATTGCGCAGTACGAGGAGACCTTGAAAATCAATCCTCAGGACGCCAAGGCGCTCAAAAATCTGGCTGCAGCGCAGGCGCTGGAAAAAACCGGAGCAAAGTAGTAACGTACTCGCGCTTGTAAACGCGTGGCTTTACGACAGCAGTTGCGCTTCAGGCGTGCTGCCGCACAAATTCGAGTTTCTCCGGCCAGGTGAGCACGCGGAATTGGCGCAAGGCCTCGGGCCGGTGTGAAAGGGGTAGGTGGCGCAAATGGCGGAGAAAACCGAGGGCGCATCGCCGGGCGGAGCCATAACGGCGACGAAGTTGCGGAGTCGCAAAACGGCGATGGCTCATGTCGAACAATTGACGGCGCAGCCAGGCACCGACGGAGCGTGGGATTTGGCCGCCGCAGAGCATGTGGGCAAACCGGCTCAGGACGAGATAGGTATCGACCCGGGCCTGCGCCTCGAGATTGCAGGCGTAGGCTTCGCTGTCGATTTCCCGTTCGCCTTCCTGGAAAAGCAGGGCCGCCTGCACGCCATGGGCGATTTCCTCAATGAAGGTGATGAGGGTCGAGATATTGCGTTCGTTCAGGGCGCGGCGCGGATCGTTCGCTTCCAGTTCCGCGATAACGGGGCGCGAATAAAAGATCGCCACGTAAAGGGAATCACCGGCCTGGCGCAAAAAGGTGCGCCCTGCGGGAGCGAGATGAGCGGCGCTTTCCCCCGCGAGTCGATTCAGGACGGCGCAACGGCTCTCGCCGATGAGACAGGCTTCAAGGTTGATCGGGACCGGCGCATAGGTGCGCTCCAGCAGGAGTTGAATTTCCCGCAGGAGTGTCATGTCGGAGGAAGGATGATCGGCGACGGCGCGTGCAGATGAAGCAGCGTGTCGGTGAGATGATTGAGCGCAAGGCGGACGCGGCGAAATTCGGTGCCGAGCAGTTCGAAGATGGCTTGAAGATCGGTCCGTCTGGCCTGCGGATGTTGCGCTACGCTGAGGTAGGAGGATTGTCCCACCGCTTCGTAAAAACTCAGACCGGGCGCGCCGCGTCGTTGGGCGTGTGACTGGACCCGCTCAGCGAACATGCCGCTGAGGAAAAGCGTATAATTGCCCAGGTGCGTGCGCAGAATGAAGGCCTGTTCCGGTGGGCAGGTGTTCAACTGGGTCAGGAGATCGGAGACGTAGGTGAAATTCCGCGAGGTGGGATTTTTTTCATCCGGTGGGCGGAGCTGATTGATATGGGAAAAAAAGAGCAGCACGGCGGCGACGTAATCGGTCAGCGCCCGCTCGTCGAGTGAAACACGTCGAAGCACGCGCCGGGTCAGGATGTAAAAATAGAACGCGGCGGAAACCTTCAGGCAACCAGTGTCATCGACGACCGAGTTGTAAATGAGATCGTGGTCGAGAATGGCATCGCGCTCGGCTTCATCGCTCAAAAGCGAAACCAGGGAGACGGCGTCGCGCTGTGATTTGGCCAGTACCCGGACGACGAAGGAAAAATCATCCGCAGTGAATTGAGCGCGACAGTTCGCATGAATCACGTCTCTTGGCATAGCATACGGAATGCCATGTTGGTGAGAGAGCCAGTGGGCTTTGGACAGGATCCACCCGATTAACGGGATTGGAATCCAAGGAATCATCCATCAAATTCGTGAGTGTGCTCAATCAGGTGAATCTTGTCTAAAATAGTTCTCCCGTTTGCACGCTTTGCCTGCTTGCGTCTCGCGAAATTAGCGCTTAGAATAAGGGCGTTATGTCCGCTCCCACGCCCGCCACCCAGAATGCCACTGTCAAACCGTGTCCGTTCGAGCTTTATGTTAAGCCATTCCTGACACCCTATTACTTTACGGTTGCCGGAGTACTGGGCGGCATCACGGTCGTTTTCGTGGTCATCACGGTGCTGCTCATTATCGTGGTCGCCAATTTCAACGTGCTCGGTTGGATCGAATAGGGGCTTCGCCCGAGGGCGCTTTTGCGTCCAACCTGTGCTAGAATACGATTCATGCACGGGGCGATTACACCCCTTTTTCTGGCCGAGTTGGCGATTCCCAACGCGCGACAATGCCTCGCAGTGGCGGCGCCGATTCTCGCCGTTATGGCCGCGTGGTGGGTGATTACCCGCACCGATCAGATTATCGCCAAACTTTTCCCTCAGTGGGAATGGGAGAGAAGACTGGGCTGGTTGAACATCAAGGCGGAACGCCAGGCGGATGTGGTCATGCGTTGGATCGGCTATATCGTCTACGCCCTCCTCGCCGGTGCGCTGTATGGCATCGTGTGGAGCTCGTCCTTTTTTGCGGATATCAGCCGGACGGATAATCCAAATATTGTCGCCGACGGGATGTGGAAACTTTCCACACTGCTGCTTTGTTTGGGTGTCTGGGTGCTTTACCTGGGCTGGGAACTGATTCCCAAACTGCGCCATCAATACGAGCGGGAGGAGTTGGAAAAATATCGCGCTGAACTGGCGGAGCTCGAAGAGCAGTATCCGGTGAGAACGGCTTCCCGGATTGAGGGCACCGATCTTTCCTTGTGGCAGAAATCAGCTCCAAAGTCGCAGATGGGGCGGAGGAGGTAGGACAGTTCGTCATCCCGAGCGGAGGTGAGTCGCAGGATGTGGTTAATCGAAAGATTAACTCGAACCGAAGCCGAGGGACCTACCCTCGGTTGAACACAAGATGAAACGAGCGTCCAAAGGCTTCTCTTGGGAACAGGGGTTGGGTGTTTTGCACCTGTGCGATGAGCGGGAAAATTTCGCGATTGAGCGAAAGACTTGAGACGCTCTTGAAAGCATTAGTTTAAACCATCGCAGGTCCTTCGACTGCGGTTCGGGTAAGCACTGGGGATAAAAAAATCATCGGCTCACCTCCGCTCAGGATGACGGCATGGAGAAAGCGGAGCTTCTGCGGAGGACAGGCTCTACTGTCCGCCGCCCGTATTCACGACCAGGGTCAGGTCGAGATGGGAAAGCTTCGCCGCATTGAAACCGCGCGCTTCGTAGGTTTTCCATGAGGGATCGGCGTCGGTACGAAGATGCTGCCATAACGACGTGGAGAGAACGACCGCGCGTGGCCCGGACTGCTTCAGAAAGGGGATGACCTTTTCCGCCGGGGGAAAATAAGCCGGACTGTAGACGACGCGCCGCATTTCCCAGATGGCGTTGGGTTCCTGGAAATCGACAAGCGCAAATTCGGTATCAGGCGTCAATGCATCACCTGCTTTGCGGACCAGTTCGCCGACGGGTGAGGGTGTGGCCTGATCAGCCAGGGCCAGAGGAACGGCGATGAGCGCAAGCACGGCAAAGGTGAGACCAAAACCACCGGCTAACTGCGTGGGCAGGACGGGACTCAAATCCGAAGCAATCCATCGCCGGGCGAAAAGAAGTGCGATGAAGGGGAATGCAGGCAGCGTGTAATGCGGTAATTTTGTCCCCATAAGCGAGAACACGAGGAAAATAAGTCCGATGTTCAGGAGTAGGTAGGTGTCGATGGAGTCGGGCTTCCACGACGCAAAAAGTTTTTTACCATGCGTCAGAAACAACGGTGACCAGGGCAGCGCACTGAGCCAGAAGATGAGCAAATAGAACGGCAGGAGGAGCAGATACCAGCCAATGGACGAAGTGCCGTGACCCTGAAAATCGCCGCCGACCATCCGGTCGCCCACATCGTGACCCAGGCCTTCCTGCCAGTAAGCGCCGTCCGTTTTGATGTAGGCCGGGATCGCCCACCACGAGACGATGAAAAGTCCGAGGAGAAAAATGGCCTTGAAGGAAAGGAAAACGCGCCAGCTACAGGAGCGGGCGCAAATCAGGAGAGGCACGATGGGCAATAGCGCTTCGGGCCCCTTCGCCAGAAAACCACCGGCAAAACCGAGAGCGAGAATCGATCCCCACAGATACCAGGGTCGTGTTTCCGTTTTTTTAACCAGCATGAGGAGTTTACCGCCAGCGAACGCCGTGAGGGTCATGAAAAAAATCAGGAGCGCATCGGCTGTGGCGACTCGGCCCTGTTGCATTACTTGCAGGCAAAAGGCGTAGGCAAGCGCGGCGATCATCCCGATGCAGAGCGAACCGAGACTCACCCCCC
>Ga0307511_10000116_pt1 | contig 72570 bp, 96 predicted proteins | sample 13_EM_MG_FD_200266 | JGI IMG/M metagenome (GOLD analysis project Ga0307511, IMG submission 200266) | Populus trichocarpa ectomycorrhiza microbial communities from riparian zone in the Pacific Northwest, United States - 13_EM | ecosystem: Host-associated > Plants > Roots > Unclassified | place... | reverse complement strand
CGTCGCGTGGTTCCTGGGAGAGGTGAGTTGTGCCCCCCCCCCCCCCCATCTCTCTTTGATGTTGCACTGACCTCTGCTTACGTGCAGTACGTCTCCAGGCAACTGACCAAGGCCGTGATCGCCCATTTTCACGAGTGGCAGGTCGGCGTAGCCATCTCTCTCTGCAGGAAACGCCATATCGACGTCACCACTGTATTCACCACACACGCGACTCTTCTTGGCCGCTATCTCTGCGCCGGTAGCGTCGACTTTTATAACAACCTTCAGTACTTCGACGTCGACCACGAAGCGGGCAAACGCGGGATTTACCACAGATACTGCATCGAGCGGTCTTCAACCCACTGTGCCGATGTGTTCACAACCGTCTCCCATATCACCGCTTATGAGTCTGAACACTTACTGAAGCGCAAGCCGGACGGTGTCCTACCAAATGGCTTGAACGTCATCAAATTTCAGGCGATGCACGAATTCCAGAACCTCCACGCTACTGCAAAGGCGAAGATCAATGAGTTCGTCCGTGGACACTTCTACGGACATTACAATTTCGACCTCGAAAAGACTCTTTATGTGGGTCCTTTCTTGCTGTATCCTTGACCACACCCCGGGTTACCTCGTTTGTCCAGATGTTTATTGCGGGTCGATATGAATACCGTAATAAGGGCGTGGACATGTTCATCGAGTCGATGGCCCGTCCGTATTTCTCAGCTCCTGCGACTCTCTGCCTTCTGATGCCCACCTAGGCCTGAACTACCGCCTGACGAAATCTCAATCAAATACCTCAGTTGTGGCGTTCATCATCATGCCGGCCGCCACCCAGTCATATGCTGTTGACGCTCTGAAGGGTCAAGCCGTCACAAAACAGCTCCGAGACACAGTGACGGAGATCCAGAACAGAATAGGTTCTAGACTTTTCGACCACGCCATCCGTTCCAACGGGTTCGTGAATCCCCACCCCCATTCTACAACGACTCACCCTTTGCCTTCACAGAGAACACGGTACATTGCCGAGTCCGGATCAACTCCTGACCGAAGAAGACAACGTCCTTCTGAAGCGTCGTATCTTGGCGCTGAAAAGGAACACTCTCCCGCCAGTCACCACACACAATATGGCTGATGATCACAACGACCCTATTCTTAACCAAATCCGCAGGGTGCAACTTTTCAATAACCATAACGATCGCGTGAAGATCGTGTTCCACCCAGACTTCCTGAACTCAAACAACCCAATCCTTGGTCTCGATTACGAAGAGTTTGTTCGTGGCTGCCATCTTGGTGTCTTCCCCAGTTACTACGAACCGTGGGGCTATACTCCAGCGGAATGCACGGTCGTGAGTGTGTTTAATATCGAGGTTGGAAGCTCAACGAACGACAATAGATGGGCATCCCCTCCGTAACCACCAACCTCTCCGGGTTTGGGTGTTTCATGCAAGACTTGATCGAACGGCCGCAGGATGAGGGGTGCTACATCGTTGACCGTCGCACCCAATCTGTCGAAGCTTCAGTCAACCAACTGACGGATCACCTCTTCACATTCTGCAACAAGACCCGGAGGCAGCGAATCAACCAACGCAATCGAGTAGAACGTTTGAGTCCGTTATTGGACTGGAAGAACCTCGGAATTGAATATTCCAAAGCGAGGCAACTGGCGATCAGGCGGGCTTATCCTGACGCATTCTACGGGCCTGACGGGGTTAATGGTGTGGAGGATGAGTGGGAATTTGGAGGGTCCAGCTTAGGTCTCGGTGCGGAGCGTATGGGAGTCCCTAGTGTGCCCGCCAGCCCAAGGTTCAGGGGTGCCGCCACTCCTGGTGACATTGGTACATTGACGGAAGAGGTGAGTGGAAGTCCCTGCTCCAAACCTGGCCGTAATCAATGTTGTGCAGATGCAAGCGCTTGTCACGAACGACTATCGTGGAGGATACCAATGGCCGAGCACAGCAGAAGACGAAGAAGATGGTTATCCATTGTCCGTACCATTATCCCCTTCCATATTGGTACTCCGTTGATTTGTTGTTTTTCAGTCCGTTGGTCATGAAGGTCCGCTCCAGGGCCAGTTCTGTAATGTCCGGCGCGAGTACTCCTGGTGGTGGAAAGTTCAACACATTGAGCGAGGTTGACCTAAGGAAGGCGGACGCGGCCCTCCAGAATGTTGATTACTATGATGATGAAGGAGAGAAATGAGGCCACACGCGGCGCCGACCATATCCCTATCCAAATACTCTCTTCTACCAAGCGTTGTCTATTACGCATTTAGATGAAATTCCAAATCCCCGTATCACCTTCTCCTTCCGGGCTTTGGTTTGCCAAATCCCTTGAAGGTCGTTCCGTCATCTGAGTCATCATCATCAACGACCACTGCCACCCGTTTTGGTTGACCGCGCTGAACCCTAGACTTCCTTGGGCTCCCGGCAGACCGTAATGTCTCCGTGCCTTCGTCCCGATCGTCGCCTTCACCATGTTTAGTTACCTCGGTAACTTCCTCATCTTCCGAGTTCAGGAACAACGGCTCAAAGATTTCCTCTTGCCTAGAACCCTGGGTTTTGCCCTTCGTGGTCCGCGTGGACGTCTTTGCCAGAGGTTTAACCGGGAACTGATCTTCGTCATCCGAATCCTCTATTGGTAGCCGGAGCGCCCGGGTTTTAGATGATGCTTGGGAATGCCCAAGGAATTCGTCGGCTTGTGTTGGATCTGGATCATCTTTCCAGTAAGCTGCGAGAGAGAGGTCAGCCACTGGACCGTGGATTGTATGGTGAATATCGTTTTTGTACCGGGCCCCACACCGTAATCGTTCCCTTGGTTCATCACCAGTTCGACGACGGGTCGTCGACAAGGATTGTTTTTCTGCCGCTCATGAGCCTAATGGCCGAATGACCGTCATACAAAAGAAAAACATACCCTGCGGAACTTTTTGAAATCCGGTTTTCCCTCCCAATCGATCCTACCTGTTCTCAGCGTTTCCTTTCCAACTGAGCCACCCTTCTTGTAAACGTCCAATTCCACCACTAGCATGAAGTTCCCTCTGACGCCGCGTTCGTCGTCAAGCCCTTCCAGTAGGTCCCATTCCTGTTCTTTAACTTCTCGCTCGATATCGGGCTTGGAGATTCTCAGGTTGTTGAACTCCCTGTCGAATGAATCTTCGTTCCTCTTCCCTTTCTTCGCCGATGCGAGTGCGGTTAGAAAGTGTTTATCCGTGTCCGGCTCCCCGAAGTTGGCCCCTCCTTGTGAAGGTTGTAGAGGGGCATCGGCAGTGCTCCTGGGGGTTCTTTCCACCACGCGCCGTTTCAGAGGTCGAACAGAGTCCCCCTGTTCCGTGAAATTTTGGGATCCAAGTCCATCCTCGGTGTCCTCTGGACACGCCCGCCTCTTCGTTCCTCGACTCTCCACGACTACATGGCACTGGCTCGCTTCGTCCACCTCAACGGCAAACTGGTGGCCCTCTTGACCCGGGATTGACGGAGGCTGAGGATGAGATTCTTGTATAAAATCCAAACTTTCTGAGGGCAGGCTCGGGGCGAGACGGTCTGGGTCGCTCTCCTCAAAAAGGGCTTTGAACTTCTTTAAGGGGGGCTCTACGTTCGGGGTACCCAATTCGTCTATCGATTGTAACACGGAATCCGGCGCAGCTGTCCCGGCTCTCCGTTTGAGGGGGCGTGAGGGGCGTGGGAAAGGCGGGACCTGTGATCCTCTGATGTGAGGTGTGGTAAAAAGGAAAAACGTGAAAAGGCTCTCCCCACGTACGTTCACATCGATCCCAATTGGTGGCGCGGAATCTTCTCTGACGTGGCGGGTCCCCTCCAGAGTACCCGAATCGTCTGCTACAGGAGGCATTGAACCAGCTTTGACTCGGCGAGTAAGCACCTGGGATATAAGAATTAACACAGTTCAGGACGCACACAACCGGACCTACACGTCGGACTTGAGGTGGTTCAACCTCTGAGGAATACTCTCGATCGAGTGATGGACGGGTAGAAGGTATCGTACGTCGAGTTAACCTCTTTGGCCCCGATGAGCCTTCAACGTACTCCTGGGACGAGTACCCTTGATGCGACTGAGAAGAAACATCAGGTACTCGTGGCGCTGTTGCACATAAGTCAAACTGTAAGCATGTGGATACAAACGGAACCCGGTGCAAACCTGTATATTGGCTCAAGGCGGAAGTATTTCCAACAAGGATATTTTCCAAAATTTGTTCCCGGTTGGAAAACGTCAACTCAAACCTTGAGATGGTTCAGCGGGAAAAATAGAGGTAGGTGAGATAATACGGACAATTTTGCTTCGTCGATTAGTTCGTTCCAGGTGTCGGGAGAAACGCTTGCTTTGACCTCATCGTTAACTACGATCACCTTCCTTTTGTCTTTGTCTGCAGATAGTCTACGGTGGAGCCGTGACTTTCCGGAATCCACCGGAAAGAGTTCGTATCCGCCACCAAACGCTGAGATGATAGACTGAAAGTCTTCCACGCATTCGGAATTAGAGGTGAAAAGAATGAAGCGGCTGTTGTCGAGGATCCCCCGCCGGCTTGTGCCGGCGATCCAGATGTCTATCGAACTTAACGTGGATGGAAGTGCAGCTGAGACTGGTGGCAAGTACGAGGAGGTATGGGGTAGTTCGAAATGCTGTTCTAGGGTGGAGCTCGGGTTACCCGTAATTCCTTGGTGGATCACTTCCGCGAGCCACTCGGGGGTGACCACCTTGGAGTTAAGCAGAGAAAGCACGCAGGAAGGTGTAAGGGTAAGTTCCTGAACGATGGTATGCGTCACTTCGGGGCACGATGAGCGGACCGCGTGAATACCTTGATGGAAATTGATCAACGATGTAATAGCGAGCCAGAAACCAAAACAAATACATACCGATACTCGCACATGACTCCTTGTCCACCGCAAAGGTTGCAGCGGTCCTACAGCAAAGTGGATACCAGGAGATCCTACAGGAGGAGCGTGTTTAGTTGCAACAGGTTTTCGGGGTGCCACGGCGACAAACACGACGGTGATACCCCCAACCAAGTGGATCGCATCCCCATCCCAAAGCTCGGTGCTTGACGAGGGGTTAAGTGTTATGAGATTGTTTCCCCTTTGTATTGTTATAGGCTTGTTGCGTGGGTTTTGCAAACGTGCTTTTGGTTTGAACGCTGGGTCATCCTGGGCCAGATTGGAATGAACTTCAAGTGTAAACGGCGTGGTCGACTCACGACACGAGAAGTGGGGAATTCGGAAAGAGTAAATTTTACGTGCTCTCTGGATATTTTCTTGCCTGGGATGAGGAGGTCTGCATCTTTCCTTCCCAATACGTAGACTTTTCCGGGTTTCAGAAGCTTGGACTCTAGGGTGACGGCTGACAGATTAGATACGACACACGAGAGCTCCCGACTCACTTTCCGTGCTAAGATCTTGCCCTTCATCGCCGTCAAAGGGCCCTCTTACGACCCACATTCCGATGAACGTTCAAGACACGTCCCGTCACAGACGCGTGACGCGCGCGCCGAAGGAGTACTAATGAGATCACGCTCACACCGCCCGTGGAGTTGATTCGAAAGTATCGTACCAAGTATAAAATACACATAACGTTAGAAATTATGGAAGTAACTAAGATTCCGATGGTCGCTGGATTTCTGCCGGTTCCCCCTCAGGTTGCTGGAGTGGATAAGCTGGTCCCTGGTATGGTTGTTGCCACTGGAGCGGCGCGCGGTAGTGCGAAGGGTCAGGGACAAAACCGGGCGGGGGGTAGATTGGGAGTCCATGTGGAAGGTATCCCGCGTAAGGGTAAGGAGATACCTGTGACTGATACTGGTACGAGTACGCCCCAACGCTGTAGGGGTTGATTGGGGGGGGTGTATATGGAAGCCCAGTCGGTTGGACGACGGTAGGGGGCTGAATTGATACGGGGACAGGCATAGGAGTTGGGCTACCTGACCCAGACGGGACGTCGCCGAAGTTCACGACGGCCTGTGACGATAGAGCTGTGATCTGTCAGGCCACCGTCGCGTCTGCGAGTCTACCAGATGGACATACAAGAAGTGTCGGCACCGGGCTCAGACGGCTTTTGACCCACGGCCCGATCTGTGCTGCCGAATACTATCGCGCCCCACTTGAATTCCCTCTTGACCCCCCTGTCCCACAGAACCTCGACAGACTTAGTCTCGTCGATCACTCGCAGTAATGACACTTCGAAGACCCCAGAGCTCACTCGAACTTTGATTCTGGACATCGTGGGGAGAAGGTGAAGCTCATTGCGAATTTTGTCCTGTTTGTGAACCTTCTTTGCCTCGATCACAGCCTGCGGGGATGGTGAGTGGGATCCCGGTCAAAAGGTGTGCGGAAACTGACAGGATTATGCTGGGGGCACAAGAGCTGGACATCTAGTTTGCGAATAGTTTTCAGGACCTCAGGGTTGTTTGTGGGGGTCCCTGAGTCGGCATTTCCGTCCGCGGACTGTACCAGAATAACCTCCTTTTCAACCTCCTGCAAGATCTCGTAGCTTATCCCTTGCTCTGACCCGTCCCTGGCGCACATAATGTGAAAGGCCTTGGAACACTTCCCCTTGGTACATTGTATAGGCGCGCCATGTGCCTTGTGACGTGGTTTCGAACAGGAGGAACATTTCTAGCGCGAGACTCCGTTAGGACGATAACTGGAAATGCTTTATGTAACCCACCAGGTTCCACCTGTCTTTCACAATACCATCCACACCAAAAACCGCTCTTGTTTTATGGAGAAAGCTACCTGACGATTGATGATCGATCTCGTAGTCGTCGACCCAGGTCTCCGGTATGACACTAGCGCAATGTTCGTGGGCCATCTTTGGTGTGGGGGCTGTCGATGTGGGGTCGTAGACGGGCAATAAGCCGTCCGTATCCTCGGATACGCATAAGCAACAAGGAAACGTCTCCTTCGGCGCTGGCCCAATTTTCAGCGTGATAGATAACTTGGGAACAGTGGACTTTGACGCCGCCGCAGCGTGCATACCACCGCCCTTGGCCGCCTTCAGCTTCTTTCCCTTGGGTTCGACAGTGGATTCGATACGCTTGCGTTTCCGGGCCTTCGGCCCCCGGTTATCTATGGTGGCCGCGTCCTGCGTTGCTTGGGATATTTCGAGGCGCTCGCGCTCGCGGTCCATCAATAACTGGTTGACGTCAATACGCACACTACGAAGCTCGTGAGGAAAGTTGTGCAGGTTGTACTCCAAGACGAACCTAAAGTCAACGCATTCGCATGCTTTCGCTTTACGACCGAGTTCTATCCAGCTCTCGAGCGCAAAGTTGACACTCTCAGCACAGTTTAGGCCCAGGTTAAAACCGGCATGGTATCCCCGGGGATATGTAATCACAAACTCGCCAGCGTGTTGAACGAGGGTGTTGGGGCGACACGATGATTGTGATAGAACGTTTGGAGAGGCAAAAAATGACTTGTGTCTTAAAAACTGGGCGCAGGATGACGCATCCTTGGGGAAATAGCCTGGGTTCGCGGTTAGACCTACACTGGATAATAAACGAGAGGCACGAACTTTTGAAGGTCTGTTCCAACGCACTTGCCCTGCCCTGTGGGACTGCGTACCAGAATTTAGGAGCCCCAAAGTGGATGTAATTGATACTGAAGAGGTCCATATCTTCAACGTGCCAAGCAAACGTTGCCCTCCACATCCCAAAGTAGAGGTATGGCGTGTTTACGCCCGGTAGACCCTTGTCTGAGCTGGGTAAAAGCCGTGACAAAGCCGAAGGGAGGTGGCCGACGTTCCAACACGTATCGGTATCGCCAAAAAGCGTGCCTGCAGCCAAGTTTGGTAAACGGTCACTGTGGGTGATGTAAACGGAGGTACCTTGCATATCAGCCCCATACCATGCAGGCTTGCTCAACCCACAGTTACGCCAGTACTGCCGTTCCAGCTCCTTGCAGAACTCCGGGGTGTAGTCGTCCGGCTGGGTGTTTTGAGGCAACCAGCTTGCCTTTGTATCGAAAGTCTCAAGGAAGGCAGCGTCTTGAGCCGCCTTCTCCGCCATACTAGCTTCCTTCTCCTCTCGAGTTAAGACACGCCGCCCCTTTCTTTTAGGTTCGTGATCTTCTGGAGTGGGCGTACCCCCTAGAATAGGGAGCTCCCCTGGCAGCGAAGAGTCGCGAACGATATCCGAGATTGCATCCATAAGCATCGTGTCATCGCGGTCGTGATCGTGGTGTACGAAAGGTGCGACATCGCGAGGGGTTGGAGGCTCCCGAAGAATAGGCTTTTGTCTTGACTTACGTGGAGCCTTTGCTTTCCCCTCACCGCGTGGATGGTAAAGACCGGTTCCATTAGCACTTGGAGCACGGAACTCGTCTCGCGTGCATAACTCCGCCCAATCGCGCATGCTCATTGTCTTGCGCTTTTCCACGTTCTGTTGTCGAAAGAGCCCGGCACGACCGACCATTTGCTGCTCGATAGGATTCTTGAGGCTGACTTTCGCCAAGTTGTTCTTGAAGGACGGTAGGGAATTTGTCCTTGTGGGAGGTTAGCTCGGTTTGTCTGATCGTCCACAACAGGTGGCGTACCATTCAGCTGGTGGTATGACCTTTACAATGCCACTCCGCATCCCCCACGCCTCGATACTGTTCATGTAGCCCTCGAAATCCTGGAACTCTTCCATAGTCGGCTTGAAGACGGGTATGCCTCGTTGGGCAAGTGGATCGTCTTTGGGGTCGAGGTAGTTTCGTCCGTGGGTGTTTGGGGAATGGTGGGCGTCGTCGAAGCCGTAGAAATGGTCGGGCTGCACTATTGCGGGGGTCGGTGATGCAGACCGAGAGGGTGTTAGTGAGGGTGTTGAGCTTTGGTCTGACATGGCCGAGGGGGACAACGTCCGAGAGACTAGTGGGTCTCGCCGCCTGCGTCGTTATCGTTGTTGTTGTGGTCGTAGTCGTCGTCGGTGGATCTTTCCGCGAAGGTGAGCCTAGGGGAGAGCCAAGATGAATCGAGACAGCCACATTTGGTAGGCACTTCACTACAGTCACGTGCCACGATTGCCTGGCATTTCTCAGCAGTGTCTATAGGTTTGCCTACTAGTACGTTTCCCGGCGTGTGGTACAAATATCATCTACTGTTCCTTGGTTGGGTTACTAGCCACATCGCCCTCGGTTGGAAGTTTTTGTGGCAACACCCCGGCGTCTGATTTCGCGCTCTGTCCCTTCCCAGGTGGAGGAGGATGGTACACTTTTTCCTGAAGAAGCGTGTTGGGTTCAATGGGGACGTGAAAACCGAAGGTGGTGTCATACCTTCTTCTTCTTCTTGGCCTCCGGTTTCGCGTTAGGATCTGGATATGCTGCCGTTGTCACCGCCTGCCACTCAGGATCGTTCTTGTAGGCGTCTTGAATTGGGGCCAGTAGCCTAACGATCGCATCCGCGACCGCCACCTTCAGGTCCTTCGGATGCAGTTCCTTCTTCGAGAAGTCGTCTTCAATATCCCGGTAAGTTTTGTAGTGCAACGAGCCGCCGAATTTGCCTGGGCGAAATACGCTGAATAGTGTGCCCTCCGGTGCGTCTTCGGATGTGAGCGGAAGTTGGTTCAGGGCTGCTTGTTTTACATCCTCTCCATCCGACCCCTGGCTCCTTTCTAATCGCAGCTGGCTAATGGGCATGAGGACGGCCCCAACGAAGGCCAAGACACCGTTGTCTGGGTTCCCTTCCTCGCAGAACGCAGACTTGATTTTCTTGCGAACAACCTCTGGTGGATCCAGGAAATCGATCTTGGAGTTGGGGTCTGATGCCGACATCTTCCCTCCCCCAAGGCCAGGGACCATGACATTCATGAGATGGGCGCGTTTCGCGTAACCCAATCGCGGAAGGAATTCCTCAGCGAATATGAAGATTTTACGCTGAGATCTCGATGAGAAGTGTAACGAGTTCCTGAACTGGGAGAGTACCTGATCTACACCTCCAAACTGGAAGTCGCAACCCAGGTATTGTTCGTCCAATGCTTGCATCCCGGGGTATAAAAGTCCGCTTAAAAGCGGATTATCCACTTGTTTTACAACCTCAGCGCCAGCCCTCTTTGCATCATGTTCATTGACGATCGAGCAGAGCCTGAAGTTATCGAGGGTATACTCCTTCGTCAATTGGTAAGAAGACCCCTCCACAAATTTCAGGTTATCAGTCGGTACACCAATCGAGTTGAAGACCGCAACGAGGACACGCTTGTAGTATTTCGTGCGCTGCGCGACGAGATCCAAAGGGGCCTTGAGGTTGTCTAAGAATGCGTGCATATCTGATCGCGTACGTCTTTGGTTCTGTTGTGCTTTGGGCAATAGTCAGGGCATACCTGCAAGTAGGATTGTGACCTGAGTGTGAATCAGATGACGATGGTCGGCGGAGTGGATGAAATCGCAGTACCCACCTCGACGCCAGCTCTTAAAAAGTCGGCAATCTTGGTCAAAGGCACAAAATATCCGATATGGGCTAACCGTGATGGATTTATTGGCCACGACAAACTTTTACAGCGAAAGGACACAAACGTTTCCCCGTGGGTGCGGTTCCTGTAAGGCTTGTCAGGATTCGAGCGTTACAAACCACCGATCGGATGACTGACCCCAGTAGCATTTTGGCGTCCCACCCTCTGCGAGGATTGCCTTGATGTTATCGGCACCAAGCACCTCCTGCAGCCTTCGGGTGATGAGCTCGTAGCGTTCCCCCGCCGTGCCAGACATCTCGGTTCGTGAGAGCCGAGTCAGAGCGGGCCAAATCTCGTTCACACTCAGAACCGGAATTTACCCACGTTTGCATCGTCCCATCACCATGGCTTTCTCGGTTGGAAACCCGGTGAACACAGCACTCGTGCTCTACATCATTTATCGCGTGAATTCTATTCTCTTTCCGTCCATAAACCCCCCTGCCACGACTCCGCACGACTTCCGAGATGGTTATTCGTGGATGCCCAAGTCACACCCACCAACCATGCTCTACAAGGCACTTACATTTTATCTCCCTCCGCCTCGTCGCATTCACCCTTGTCCTACGTTAGACATACACCCCAAAAACTTTGGCACCATTCAACGGGCTGAACGGTCAGCGAATACTTCTCGCTATTAATGGGATCGTCTTCGACGTCAGCCGTGGGCGCAACTTCTATGGCCCAGGTATGTGATCACTCTCTCCTGTGGAGGGGCCCAGCTCACACCGGTCCAAGAGGGAATGTATGCAAATTTCGCAGGTAGAGACGCTTCGCGCGGGATGGCCAAACAGTCGTTCGATGAAGGTGCGTTTTAATCCACAAGGGTGATCCCACACTGACGATTGAGCTCAGAGATGCTGACGGAACTTGACCAACCTCTGGACAAGCTCCAAGATCTGACTCCCCCAGAGGTGTAAGTACTCTGACTCTCAGCAATCCCCCATACTTACACGTCGCACCTTTTGAAGGGAGAACATGAACGGTGAGCCCAGTGGTTCTTCCCTTGATAATTCTCATTCCTGACGGTCCCCCAAGGATGGATTGATCACTTCAGTAGTAAGTACACCGTTTGCGGGAGGCTGGTGAATGAGGATGAGGTGTAACAAATATCCCTCGCGCGCGTTTGGACTTGTTTTCTGTTGCACACTGTCGCTAGTAGTACTCCCATCTTCACCACCCAATCACAGCGATCGCGCATTATTGATGTCGTCGACTTCATCCCAACCATCGTCCGACCGAACACAGCCGCGGAAAGGTGAACAAGATGGGAAAGAAGATTTGTTCGCAACCCTTTTCTCGCCGCCCACACCACCTGCTTCGCCGCTCCCCACCCCAGTGTTCGACGCTACCGCAGTTACCTCAAGCACGAAACCGCAGTCATCGAAACACTCCAGAGACTTTTCCACCTCCTCAGGCGAGTTTGGGTCCTTCGTGTCTGTCCCGGCGACAGACGATCCGTTGTACGCCGACCAAGCGGCGGCATTCTCTCCAATTTCGTCAATAAGGGGCCTCGAATTCTTTGATCAGTTCACGGACCATGCTGCCAAATCCAACGCTGAAAAGAGACAAGTTCTGGATGAACTCCTTCTGCACGAGGACGATCCGCTATACTGGGTGGACGACACAAACGGACTCGCCCCTCCGGACCTGGGCACTTTCGAGACCGAGATCAAGTCGTCAAGATTGTCCCACTCACCAGTGCCCCCGATCCCTGAGGAACCCAGTTCACCAATCCTCGAAGGGAGAGAAAGAGTGTCAGATAGGTGTGTGTAGACGGGTTTTCGAAGCCAAACGCCATCTGAGTTCCATCTGCACCCACCCAGTCCGACACTCATCGATTTCAACGCGTTACCAGAGCATACAACCCCGTCGCCCGCAATTCCTGTGCATAGCAAGAACCACCCAGCTCCAGATCCAACGGGAGATGTGCCCGCTCGGAATACAACGTCCAGCTCCTTGACTTCCCGCTGGCTCTCCTCTCTCCGCCCACTCAATCGAAAGCTATCTTTCACGGACCCCACTTCTGCCGCCGGTTTCTTCGATCCCCCTGGACCATTCCGCCCTCCCCGCCAGGCTTCCGTGTCTTCTTCGGTCCAGTCCTCGCCGACGAAAGTTCCACCACGACCTCTCCCAGAGTTAACACATGGGACCCCTTTCGCTTCTCATCCATACTCACCTCCAACCGGCGCCCCAGGGTTTGAAGGGGATCGAATTTGGAACAAATCTCATTTCGAGTTCGACCCGGGGAGCAAGGTACCGCGAAAAAGTGTCACCCTAAAGGGCAGGAAGGATATGACTTCTATCGTCCTGACACCCTCCCTTGCTGATCTCGTAAGCCAGTCACCACTAGTCTGGAATGGTCCTAAACCCTGATACCCGTAGATCCGACCCCATCTACCCCCGATACCTCGACTGTCGGGGTCATGGACTTTGTTGTATAGCCTCGATCAACATGGGATCTCACTCAATACCCTCTACGCTCGCTGCTCAACCCACCTTGGCGGTTCATTGATTGTCATCAAAGATTCAGAAGACACTCTATTTGGCGCCTGGCTAGGCGAGAATATTCGCCAGTCCAAGGGCGCGTATTATGGCTCAGGGGAATCGTACGTGTCGAAAACGCCCATCCCAAACTTAGGCACTTACAACACGCGTCCTGTTTCAGCTTCCTCTGGAAATTTAAAGACACCATAAGTGTGTATAAATGGACGGGAAGGAACGACTACGTGGCACTCTGTGAACCCGAGTATCTCTCTTTTGGCGGAGGGTGGGTTATTCAACTCATGACTAACGCACCGACCCCTTGCTCACACACCACTTCAGTGATGGAAAGTATGGGTTATATTTGGATGTCACCCTTCTTGATGGATCTTCCGCCTGGTGTCCCACTTTCGCAAACGAGCCGCTATGCTCAGATTCCGGCCACAAACAAGGGGACACCGTAACCTTCGAGTGCGTTGGGCTGGAGGTATGGGGGCTTGGAGGATGATGCGGTTTTCCATCGATGGTATGCAGTGCGATGATTTACTCACTACTGGTAAGTAGTATAATACATGGGTCAAATCACGTTGTGATCCTCGACCTGCTACCTAATTCCAAGCTGTTCCTCGAAAGGAAAGGTCATCACTTGTTGAGGTATCTTAGTTTTTCCCTTGCTGGGCAAGGAGGCATCACCAATACGGTAGGAAATGAAGTTTGGCGTTCTGAACAGTGACGGCCGCTCTCCAGAGCCTCCCAAGGGTTTGTCATCGGGAGGGCACCGAGAGCCGCGGTGTCCGGTTCTGCATTTGGAGCCAGCTTTGCTAGTGGTAGATATGTTTACCTGTTTCACCATCAGCGGCATCTCAACGAAGTGAACAACACCGTTGATGTCTGGAAGTTTGGACATACCGACATTGAAGGTGGGCTTCTCGTTCATCACGTTGGAAATCCGGTGCCCAATGTCAGTACACGTGGGGCGGACTGTCTCCTCTGGTACATGTTCGGACACCGATCTTTGGCAGGCCCCCATTGTAAACGTTCCGACTTGCTGGCCGTAGGCTGCAGTGAAGAACAAGAAGGTGGCTAATGACACGTGAGTCGTGGTCTCCGAGGGAAGCAACGGGAATAGGCTGGGAGTTGCGTTGCGGGAGTACACTAGGAGAGAGTTCTGGGAGCGGAGGTAGAGACCCCTGAGTCGTAGGCGAGCCAGTCAGAAGTCAACGTATGCTCCAACCCTCGAGAGGAGTAGAAGATCTCGACCAAAGTCCACTCGCTCCGGATGTATTTGACCTGGAGACTTGTTAGTTTGGTAGTGCACAGGGATGGGGATGAGCTAAAATCGACTGACCAAGCCGATGAAAAGGCAAGTCCAGTCCACAGTCTTGGCAACGATAGGGTTAACGGGGCTATGGATGGCCAACCACGCGCTCGCCGTAATATTTCCGAGGCTCATTTTAACTCACCGACCAGCCGTGCAACCCCCCAACGCAGTGTACCCGCCAGGGCATCCCGGAGACGACCGGGAACAGCGGCGGCCTTCACGACAACGAGGTGAGTTACTCGGGTGAGGCAGGAGGTTCAACACAAGGTGGGGGAGTGCCCAGAGCATATTGACCCTGTGGGTCAGAGGTAATCCGCATTCTGCAGTGGAATAAATAGCAACCCCAGCACCATCTTGCGGGACCCTGGCGCCGCGCTAGCCAGCAGGTTGTCGTGCTGGTGGGGGCACCCCTTCCACGATGAATCCCTGATCAATACGTACATCCGTTTGACAAACAGATGCAAATACAACAAAAATGGGCCTAGGGAACGAGGACCGCTGGCGTGTCGATGTCGCGCCACCATAATGCCTTGCTTTGGGAAACGAGCATGGGATCCAAACGGCAAGGTGAGCTTTCCTAAGGCAATTCAAGATGGTGGGAAAGAACAACCGATCTCCTCCAGCACTGCTATGTCACTGGTGGCAGCACCGGACTTGGCTTGGCGCTTTCAATCCTCCTTGCCCAGCAGGGAGCAGACGTGTCAATCGTTGCACGCAATGAGAACAACCTCAAGGCCGCGATTGAGAAATTAGAGGTGCATTTGTTTGTCTTCTGTGAACGCCAATAATCCGCTCACTAAACCTCTACAGGCTGCCCGTCAATCTGATGACCAGAAGTTCGTCTACTACTCCCACTCCTTGACTTCCGCAAAGGAATCCCAGGAAGCCCTCCAGGCGGTGATTGCTGGTCACAACGAAGAAGTTCCGGACGCTGTATTCCTCTGCGCTGGAGGGTCCAAACCCAAATTCTTTGTCGAGATGTCCGAGGAGGAACTCGTTCAGGGGATGGACATGGGATACTGGGTACAAGCTTGGACTGCATGGGTACGTGCTCCTGTGTTCTGAGAAGGGCGAACCTGATGGTGCGGGATAGGCTGCAAGCAAAGAGATGGTCAAGAAACGCAAGAAGGGCAAGATTTGTTTCGTTTCATCAACTCTCGGATACATGTCCTTGATCGGCTACGCTTCCTACTCTCCTGCGAAACACGCTCTCCGTGGTCTTGCAGATACCCTCCGCTTCGAACTTCAACTCTACAACATAGACGTGCAGGTTTTCTTCCCATGTACCATGTTTACACCAGGATACGAGGAAGAGAACAAGACGAAGCCCAATATCACTCTCAAACTAGAGGAGGATGATGCGGGTCTGACCGCCGAACAAGCCGCACAATCTATGCTTACAGGTTTGTCGGATTTCCCGTTTTGTTGACCATTAGAGCCAACACTGACGAAACCTAGGGATAAAAAACCATCACAGTCACATAACCGGCGATTGGATCACTGCGGTTTTCCGCGCCTCTACAAAAGGTGCCTCCCCAGGCCGTTTCTTCCTAAAGGACTGGGCCATGAATATCTTTGGAGGGGTATGTCAGGCGAACGGATCCCCCAGTCCTTGACCTAACGATGTTACCGTACAGATTGCATTGCCTATCTGGAGAATGTATGTGGACAAGAAGATCGTTGCCCATACCACCGAGCATAAGGCCTACCTGGAGGGACAAGGCTTCCGCTCTTGAAGACTTTCATGTTGGCCCGTGATCCGTTTTCTACTCGATACATTTATTGGTCGCCGTCTTTTTCCGTTTATTTACAAACGTTCAATAGTGATTTACAACAGGTTCGTTGAACTGCGGCCACCCAATGGTGAGAGGCGGCGTGTCACGACGCTTTGCGCCTCTCCAATGCGACCCATCCCTTCCTCAGCCCCACCTTCTCGATCACGGACTTTGGCAAACAGTACACAGGATCTATATCATCAAGCCCGGGGTAGCCCAGGAGTGATAATCCTAGAGAAGGGCATCAGAGTCCGTATCTTCCCGAGGTGATCGGCCAACCAACCTGCTACTCCGAACAATGTGTGGAAAACATCCACCATGTTGTTGGGCCGGTCGGATATCCCCCCTTTGTCAGGATCCTATCGACTCGTAAGGTCGTGAGTCAAATTTCTCCGAGGAGAACCGACTGCCCGGGAAGGACGAACCTGCGCTGAGAGAATGAACTCGGAAAGTTTTTCAGAATCAATCCAGTTGAGCTTGTTGAGGATGGATAGCGCTGAGAGTACCCAAAAGCTATAACAAACCTAGGGGCCGTTAAGGGGCCAGGCATCCGGGGGGGGGGGCATTTACTCACATCTTCCTTCTTCTCCGGTCGTCCATTCAGGCCCCCATTAGCAAGTTGTCTCTCAGCCAACCACCACCCAAGAGTTTGGTGGTCAGCCTCATCTAACCTGCCTAATATGGCCAACGCCCCGACACACACAAACACTGTGGGGTTATCGATATCCAGGAGCGAGTTCCGAGATGGAGCACGAGGATATGCCTACCTTGAGCAGCATGACTCTCAGCGCCAATGGAGCTACCGTATCCCCCATCAAAATTTTTACACTGACGGATATAAGACACCGTTCGTTCCACATCGAGCTTGTCCAGGTGACCGAGCAATGACAAAGCAGACACCCCACAGTACAGAAACCTGGTGTCTGTCTCCCCAAACCTGTCCCCGGCGAAAATCCCAGAGGGTTGCTGCAGAGATAAGATAACTGGGTAATAGGTCAATGTAGAACGACCTGTAGTAATCCGCAAAAGCCCTGACACTCACAATCGACGACCCTGGGAACGTTCAGCCTGTCTAAGGCGTCATGAATAATCAGGATTTGGATGGCGCTCAAGGTCGAAAGCAGGTGGGCGTCGTGGTCGGGATGACTTCCGAATGCGCCTGGATGCAGAGCGTCAACGAGGCGCAGGTAGAGGAGTCAGGGAAACATAAAAGTGTAACCTGCTTCCTCGTCCCAGCAGCTTAGGACAAAATCGATCGTTTCCTCTCTGTCGAGCGCGTCTTTCCTATTCATGATGCACAGGGCAGTGAGTCCCCAGTAGACCGCGTTCAGGCGCAGATGAGCGGTCATATGATAGGCAAGATCGTCTTTGTTCTGTGTTCCCTCCAGTCAAAAATGTGAGAAAATCGAGATCTGTTTGTGGGAACGGACATCTCCCAGAGACTGGATATAAGACACATGTCTGTCCACGAGCAGAGTCGAAGCCATCGTCGCCCGTCGTCGTCGGCGTCGCACACTTTGGATTCAGAGTGGTAACGTGACCCGTGGGAGTCATCAACGTGCTACCTTTCCCAAAAAGGAAGCATGACCTGACTCCTTACCTTCCTTCTTCCGCCGACGCACCCGCAGCGACCTGCTCTTCGCCTTACATCGACGCCAACACCGACGCCTGCTGGAACAATCAAGAGCACAGTAGGAGCACAGGACGTACACCTGTCTCCACCTTTGCGGACACCCAAAAAGTCAAGCCGTGTCATTCCTTTTGTTCCTTTGTCCTACATCGGCGTTCCCACGGCACTTTGATTTCTTGGTCCACAGAGGCCTGGTATAAATCGCCCTGCCAAACGTCCCTCCCCCTCTTTCATCCCCCACCACTACTATCCCCGTCCAACCGCTTTTCCGGCACCCCATTCCCAAAGAGCCTTTAACTAACCGCGCGCAATCCAACCATGTCGTACTTCGCCTCTTGGCTGTCAAAGACAATCGGACCTCAACCCATGGTACCTTCCATATCTAGTCCGTGCTTTGAAAGCCATGCTCTTTGTTCATTCCTGGGGCTAATATATTTCCCCCATTCAGCTCCCACGTCAACTCGTATCACGACAACCATCCCCCAGACGTCCACCCTCCAGCAATCTCCTCCCACCACCCGAAAACGCAAACTCTCCGAGATGCAGAAGAAACCAGAACCACCTCACTATCCCCGCGAACCTTCACCCACTCCGACCTTGGTCGTCGACGAAGAACAGTCGATCAAGGTTGAGAGGGCTCAGAAGGAAGGGGTCAAGGTTCGCGATTATGCCCTCCAGCCAACTACTCCCCCTGTCGCCGAAGTTTATCGCTATGCGGTCCTCGACCTCGCCCACTACGATGCCTACCTGCGAAAACGACACCTTCGTCCATTTGACACCAGAGGGCTCGCGATCAGCCCCACTGGTGGGCACGGGAAGATTTTAAGGCGACTACTGGACCTCGGGTGGATCACGGCGGAGGAACGGGAAAACAACTTTTCCAAGCTCGATAACGATGCACTAGAGGTGTACGATAACAGTCTCCACGCTAAATACCCCTGGAAGGCACCCAAGGCCCTCCAACAGCCTCCCCCTCTTGATCGACGGGATAACTGGATGGCTCGCTTTCAACCAACACACCAGGATGTCCCCGAGTCGTCGATCTTTTCATCGGTCAGCTATACCGAGGAAGATGAGAACGAACACCGCCGGAAACGTGCGAAGCAGGAGGAAGCACGGTTGGCTCAGATGACCGCCGACCCTCCCAAGCTCCAGCCACTCATGAAACACACACGGCGTCAGGGCTTGCTTCGATCCAAGACTCTAGCATCTCTTTTTTGACCACAACATGGACGAACCCCTGTTTATCTTTTATTTATCCGCTTTGGCACCCACTCAGCCACCTTCGCGCCCCACCCACAAGGACTTTCCATCCCACCGTCACATTTGTGTAGTTTTAGCAATAACCCGTTTCTCGTGTTTCCTTAGTTTCTTTTAGAAGGATTCCTACTGTTGTCCGTGTACATCGTGTTTCAAATAATGATTCTCCTCCTTCCTCACAGCTGTGTGAAGTTAACCACGTCTGAACCTTGGCCATACACCTCTTGCCAATCGAAATCTGACTGGTGATTCTCTCTGCCAAACCAGACAATCAGCCTCTCGACCTCTTCTTGGTCCGTCACCACGTCCCTAGCTTCTCCTGCGGACTTCGCGATCGCTCCTTGACCCCAGATCTTGGTTCCGCCCGCACTGAGGAATGTACCGATGTTCCTGAATGTGAGGCTAATCCTCTCACCGTTCATGTATCTCTCTCCTTCGGACTTGGTATGAAACGGTCGGTTGTCGTGTCTGATGGAATGCAGCCATTTTGCGTTCGTTTCTAGACCCATGACGAACATAGACCTATCTGGCAGAGGGAACTTCTGGTGCTTTCGAGACTGGTCCTCCTCCGACTCTCCTGCGGACGACAATGCGGCCTTCTTTGTTCGGAGGGTCATACTTCTGGTCGCCCCGATACTGACGTTCACGATCTTGGAGCCGGCGACGACATCTATGGTCTTATCGGAGTGCTCCGAGATGTAGTCCTTTCCTGAGCGATAGTGTTGTATGAGGACGTGGTTTACTGGGTGATTCAACCGTTCCTCGACTGCGGCACGGATCCTGGACACGGTTGGGGAGAACTGGAGGAGAGGAGGAGAGGCATCAGCTGGATGCCTGTAGATTGGGTGGCTGTTGGGTAGCACGCCGGCGAGTCAGATAGATGGGTTCTCTGTTAGATTAAACAGAGATATGATGACCTTCCGTCCTTGTCTATCCCACCCTGCACCGCGACCAGCCGAGGAACCTCCCCCCCTGCAAACATCAAGGTAAATGAGCATCATAGGCTACTGGTCTAGGTGAAAACATCCAACACACCTCTGTGCAACATGACCCTGAATTGGACCTCCCCCTTCAGCTTCTCCATCCAGTTTCCATCCTCAGGCAGTAACTCGAGAACGAGGTGACTGTCGCCCTCGCCGAGGTTATCGGTGTCGATGTTTGTTGTGGGAGGCATTAAACCGTTGATTGTACGTACGCTACGCTATGTTCACTCTTCATCTTCGTCAGCACCGCCAGTGCCCCCCATTGCCACATCCTCCGCTTCCTCTTCCTTCTTCCTCCTCCTCCTCCTCTTGGGGGCCGGAGCACCCGCCTCTTCATCGTCCCCCGTAGCAGGTTTCTTCCCCTTTTGTGCCCGCCTCTTCTTCGGCTCACCCCCAGTGTTGTTATCATCCGCCTCAAGGTTGATTGTGCCCCCGGCCGACGGATCAGGCACAGGCTCGACGATCTCCTTCAAGAAATCGAGCATTTCCACCGTTTCGACCGCATGTTTCCTTGTCGCCAGTCCGAAATCGCGTCAAACCCGGTCCAAACCCGCAACATAGACAATTGACTCACAGGTGATACGCCTCCACCTTCTTGGACCCTCTTGCAGCCGTAACCTTGTTCGATTCCTCCACCAACATCGCGAGGAACATCTCCAACGCTTTAGCTGTTTAGTTTCAGTAAGAGGGGGCTAGTTGTGTGATCCTAGTGGGTACGACGTAACAGATAACGACCGGGGTAGCTTGAGCAACCTTGCCTACTTCCTCATCTTTCTGCATGATCCGTTTGATGCGAGCCTGGTATGCAACAATCAGCTGCGGACTCGACGGCAGAGTTCAGACGGACGTACCACCGGGAACTTCGTTTGCTTGTTCCTGTTCTTCATAGTGGATAGTCAACGAACGAGAACACTGAGTGGGTCCGAAGGCGTGGTTGCTTGTGTCGCGATGTCCCTTGTACGATCGACTCGCCGCGTGACAGTACTCACTCCAAGGCACCATGGCCTCCAGTCTCGATACCGACTGGGACATGGACACCTCATCAACCTTAAACCAGACGGATTTTGTAACCAGAGCGAGAAACGCTTCGCCGTCTCCACCACCTCGGGAAGACTTCACATTTTCAGACCTTGACGATGCCCAAGAGTTGCCCCTCCAGAAACTGATCCGATATTGGATGAATGAGAGACACGCTCCAGATATACTACCTATCCAAGCAGAACTTCTCGCTGGCATCTTAGATCACATTCATAAACAGGTGCGCTGTCCGTCAATCATACATGCCTACGTCGAGGAGGCTGACCCCCTCCCGTACAAGCGGACAGTCATCTACCGTCAACCTTCTGCGGACAGATCCAGATGCTTCGGAGGATGAACATTTCCGTATCATGCTTGCTCAAACGGAGATCGAGCGGGTTAAGTTTGTGGTTAGGTCCTATGTCCGAACGAGGCTCTCCAAGGTATCCCCTTTTCACCTGTTTCGTATGAGGTTGATAGCCAACTTGCGACAGATAGAGGATTACGCGCGGTGGATCTCGTCAAATCCTTCTCTACATGAGAGGTTGTCTGAAACGGAACTAAAGCACACTCAGGGGTAGGCGAAACACAGTGCCCTCTCACACCTGCTGACAATCACACAGCTACGCAGACCTCCTGGCCACCCATCTGGGAGAATCTGTATTAAAGGCGCTACCTGAGAAACAACAATCCTTGGATGACAGAATACCGTTTATTCCGTCAATGAGTTGGTCCCTCCCTACGTATCCCGGCAACTCGTCCCTGACCCTCTCCTCAGTCACCCCTCCAGACACAATGAAACCAGTTTTCGTACTCGCTCGGCGGGACTGTCAACCAGTATATCTCCCAGAGTGAGTTTGGTTCAATTCACCTACTCCTACCCTTTTCACTCGTCTCCTTCCTTTGTTTGTAGTGGCACGAAAATGGAAATGCGGAAAGGTCAAATATCGCTGACCCAATACCGCGTAATCGAGTCCCTCCTATTCCAGGACCATGTAGAATTAGTGTAGGTACCTGTGATGAATTCGCTGCCTCTGATCCATTGCTCCGGTCGCAACGGGATGAATTGGGACCGCTAGACTTATTACGAAGTCGGTGCGAGCCTCGACGCGGATGGAAATCCTTCCTAACATCAGAGCTCACTGGGTGTGCCAAATAGTTGTCCAAGAACTATTACGACTACGCTCCACATTACGACGTTCGCTGCGGTAACGGTATTCAACTATGTGCATCGATGGGGTAATGTTTACTTCCAAGTATCCCGGGTGGAACGACGTCCTCGTGGCAGACTCCCTTCACAACCATCACGTCGAATCAATAGACTGACACCTTCACGAGACCGTTGACAAGGAATAGATGTCGACCGCCTTCATATCTTGTCCGTGGGGGTCAAGCTGGGGGGGTTCAGCCATCTTCAACTTTCGGATACAACACACGGATACTCACAACGATACCCAGAATCCAATTCTCGTCCATGAAGACACTTGAATAATTGTACGCCTTCTTTGTCTTGACCTCAAGGTACTCAAGGTCAGAGGATACAGGGTCCACGAAGATCGTTTCTTCTTCCAACGTAGGCGATCCGGGACGCGCAACCGTCACGGTTGTCTGGTCGGTCTCGTATGTTTCCCCATCCCCAAGTTTCGCTTTGACCTGTTTAATGCGCCACGGATTGAAATCTCGGATATAAATCGGACTCGGTAGGTCCTCAGCAATCGTCGCCCAACGATACCCACAGCTCGTCGTGATCCACCTCGTCGGGATATCATCAGTCATGAACCATCGAACGGTCCGGGTCCCCCACCTGCTCCAAGGAACGGAACTCGGAGGGCCTCGGTTATCCGCAACGGCGTAATCAGGGCTCGTCAAGAACGGATTTTCTTCCAGTTCTGCCAGAGTCGGTTCGTCTCCTTCGTGTTGAGATGCGTTATCGCTCCCATCAAGGTCGTCGCTTTTGAGGAGGCGGAGGAGAGATTCTCTGTTCACGACAAACGAGATCGACCGGTGATGCATGTTGCCAACGAGGAGATTGAAAATCACGATAGATGATTCAGGAATGGGTCGGAATAGGGGTCCATTTTCGACCGGTTGTGGGATAGAATCGGTGGCAAACGGGTTCGGTTCTCCTCTACATGCCATGCGAAGCACGGACATCCCCTGACGGGTGGTGGGGAGCTTCAAGGTTCTACTCGTCGGAAGAGGCAGACAAGTTGGCGGCGTCTCCAGTATCACAACACCGTTATCTCCGGAGGGTGAGACGGCGGCTGGAGTCCATGTGGGTTTTTGGGTGAAAGAGCATAGCTCAACAGCGTTATCCCGGAGGTTAGGCAGAATGAGAGTGTCTTCGTTCAGAAATGCGAGTGAATTGTACGTCATCCATCGCGACGTACGCAGCTATGTGAATAACTGAGTGAGTGGAGGAGAGAGGGTAGCGTATACCGTCCGCCGACTTACGAATCTCACATCCCCGGTTTGCCAATCAAATACCCACAATCTGTCAGGTGAATCGCGGTTCCCCGGGAAAACAATCAAGAGGGCGAGGTAAGGTCCTACGATCTCGATCGCGATGCTGCAGTGCCCGTCTTCGAACGGGTACTGCATAATGGGGATCGCGGGCTTCTTTGCCTTCGGGTGGTGGGTAGCCACAGAATCCTTGGATTTCGACAGTTGTAGAAGGTTCAGATCGAGTTGGCAGAATCCTGGGTTACCTAACCGCCTGGAATCTTCTGTCAGCACGATACACACAGTGTGGTTGCGGTGGAAAGATACTGCGCACATAGAAACAACTGCAATAAGGTCCCATTCCAGCACGTTCAGGCCGAGATCGACGATTGGGGTTTGCAAGTCGAACCGATTCCAAATAAGGTCTTTGCCGAGCCTCAAATCCACCCAACGCAGTCCTACGGTAAGCCTCCCGAGAGTTGAACCTTCCCCAAGGATGAAGATCCCGGAGGTGAGGTCATATATGCCACTCGGTCGGTGTTGGACATCCAGACGGTTGAAACTGGTATACTCCCAATCTTGCCACCGTTTTTCGGCGTCTGTTAAGGCCTTCAGCTGGTCTACGAGGGAAGCGGTGGATCCGGAGGGATAGAGGGAGTGAGCGGAGGACTCCAAGTGGAGAAGGTACTGGAGAAGGACAGATGTGGAGATGAGATTTTTCAGTGCTCTGGATGTCGCAAGCAGGTAGCGCAGGGAGGTCAAGGGTAAGTGGGCGAAGATATGGACAAGCAGTTCTGGCGGGCAGTCCAACAACTGGGCCATGGTCGTGTCTAAGAAAGAGAAGGTGGCGCCAAAGGATCCCACTGACGCCCACCAATGATCGCTAGCGCGGAGACAACAAAGAAAAAAGAAATCGATGGACGATAGGATGCTCGAAATCCTGACCTCACGCATGCTTCCCGAACCAAGTGCAAAGCGTGCGCTCTACCAACTGAGCTAAACGCCCGACGACCTCCTTTCCCTTATAAGATCCATATCTCTGTCCAGGCGCAAGTTCCAACAACAAATGAGCCTCTGGAGTCTGGTACACTGCTGTACGGTGTGTTTGGAAGAAAGGTGAATACATGAAGCAAGCGGGGTACAACAAAGGAAAATAGACAGCAAGAAGGAACCTCTATGACCGATATAAAAAATGCGGGTATGAACACCACGTGAAGTGCCTGCGACCATCCTAAAAGCGTCAGAATCCTCCTCGAACGATCGAGGCTTGGATGGTCGGGGCCTGCCTCATGGACGTCCCGTCTCCACCGTGGGGGGTCCAGTCGATCGAGCCAGGATTCAGACTATGGCTCATCCTCCTCTGCAGGCACATTTGGTCATCAAGCTGGAGCTCTGGGAGCATGACTGCACGGTCAATGGCGACAGGGAGACCGCGATGACGCCCTCTGAGCATCACTAGACAGACGATGAGTTTGGATAGCGGATGGAAGGCCCCGGATAACGAATAGTTTGCCTGTAAGAGCTAATCAGGTCGTCTCAAAACCCATGATACAGGAAAGACCAACCGTAGGCAGACCAAGGCTCAGTCCTACAGTTCCATACGCAGAGACCAACTCAAAGACTGCGAGAGGCTCGTCAGTGGCCGCAGCACCTAGACCGGGAACACTCACTGATGGTAAAGATGTTGAACCAACTATCATTCGCAGGGTTGGTCAGACCGGGACGCTGATGGTTCCCTTAGCATTATAGGGTTGAGTAACGTCCACAATCCAGATGCTCACTTCTATAATGCACACGACAAACACTCCCAATCCCAGCCACCACATGTCTAAAGCACGGTTACGATTTAACGTTGCCGAACCGAGAAATGCGTACCAAATGACAACTGTTTTCGCATGTGCAGAGTTAGGTATCGACTCCACACCGTCGCGGTGGACCCAACGGGTGCGAAATGCTCATCCACGGATTCATCTTCATCCTCGAATACACCCAACGAATTCTCTTCGTATACGTTTGTCGAACGGACACTCATGGCGATCGGGTCTGGGAAAAATCAAACCAAACGGCCTCACCCGAGGAAGGAAGAACTTACAGACGCTGACATACATCATCAACACGTAGAGAACCCTTTGATAGGAAAACATGTGAGTAAAGGATAGACTCCCCCAATGCATCCATTTACCTGACTCCTGGAGCAAGGGCAGCGAGCGGAACAGCAGCGAATCCGGCAGCCCTCACAGCAGTCGCTTGTATGAGCCCAAGTAAAACCCTCAAGTTCAGGGGAATCTCCTCGATTACAGGAGTACCGATATCCAAGACCAGGAAGAAAAACCAATCGGTGAGGCTGAATGCAATATGTTGAGAAGCAGCGTATCCCAGGTAAGCAGGAGGTGCTCACGTAAGACCCAAGACCACAGTGAAGAGGAACCACGTTTGGTGGGATGGGAAAAGGTACACGAAGCACCGGCGGGGGTGGTCAAGGAGGAACGTCAGAGGTTCCTTCAATCCAAGGTGGGTTGGTACGAGTTTCAGGAGTGACCATCTTGCGGGAGAATTAATAAAGCCCTCGCTGGTGTATCTGGGGGAAAGACTCACATGGTAAAGCGTAGGCTGATCCAAGGATCGTAAATTAGAACACTGAACGAGGGACTAACTGGCCAGAAACTTACAGTATCGGCTAGGAAAATAGGTTAGCATGGCGTGCCGGGACACAGGATAGAACAACTCACAAATCCAGTGTTCCCTGCAATAATCAGAAAGATCAAGGTGAAAACCACAGGGTAAGCTCGTTGGAATGGAACCATAGATTGGTCTACCAATGACGTCCCCGTATTCGTGTACGCGGAAACGACCTGGAACAGTGAAAACCTAGAGAGAAGAGTTAGCCATTGTCTTCGAGCGGCCGTCGGGGACGCACCACACTGGTGAGAGATTGGAATGCAGGTTTGGAGGAATAAAATTTTGTTTCCACCTCGGGAGGGACATATATGATGCAATGATAATAAACGAGATGGCCTGGATGATCAAGTAGTACTGGGACACGGGAGATGATCAGCGTCAATGTTAGGGAACGGACAAGGTGGAAACGTACACATGGAACAATCCATACAAGGCAGTTGAGGGCCTTGAACTCGACTCCGCAGAGTTCTTCGATCTGCTCGTGGGTCAAATCATGGAATGTGGAGTTCCGTCCAACCAGTGCGTCGAATGTTATGTAGGGCACCGGCCGGGACCCTACTGTTTGTTGCCCACTTTCCACATGGTGTGACGTGAACGTGCGAACTATGGGGACAGTGACCGTCCGCTTAATTCTCCGTTCCAGGTTTGGGAAGAACTTGTGGATAATTGAAGAAATCAACTCATGCGGCATTGGGAACCCGCCCATGCCGCGGTGTATGGTCGGCACGGATGACCGGTGCGTGTAACTAGCCGTGGGCTGAGTGAAGGTTGCCGATCCTGTTGGAAAGATTTAGTCGGCCACATTCCACGCGGAGCCGTACGTGATGACTTACTGGTCACTTCCGCGTGGCCCTCCCCGTTGCTGACGCTGGGCTGGATGCGGCTCTCAGCCACGGAGGGTTTCCGTTTGACGCCACGGTCCACGGATGGTTTCGTCTGGTGTCGACCCCTCGGTTGTGGGGAAGGAGCGAATTCGACGGTTTGAGTCCGAGTAATAGAAGGGCTACGAGGTTGAGGCGGATACAAAGGCGGGGGGTGATTATGTGGTGGAGGGACTATGGACGGTGTAAACGGGAAGGAAGCATGCCCATCCGGCGCGGACTTACGGTGTGAGAACCCTCCCGGGTCGGAAACGCGCCGGTTGAGTCTCCCACGACGGGGAATTTCGTTCAGATCCTCTAGGTCTGATTCCGATTCGACCCCCGAGTCGCTCGGCTGCTGGATGGGTGATTGAGAATAGATGGGCTCCGGTGACTGGACCAAGGTCGGATTGGCGGGTTCCTGCACTCTAATCGATGACCTGGACCTGGTTGACCCCGACTCTACCAGGGTGCCACCTCGCTGAGTGGTCAGCGTACGACCTTCACTGATCCATCCGCTAGGGTTGACCAGCTTCGGTTTGTCGTCTACCCTGCGGATCATGTCTGGCCGAACGCGCCGATTCCTATGGTGTTTCTTGGACGAACGGGTGGAATCGGTTTCATGATCGCTTTCGTCGTGCAGGGTGGCACTTCGGTGAAGAAGGGTAGAAATCGGAGACTTCCACCACCTTCTGCGCGCGGGGCGGTTTAGGTCTGGATGAGCCTTTCGTTCCTCTTCGATGCGTTTATCTCTCGCCGTCAAACGGGACCGGAGCTCCTTAGCGAGGAAGTGCCTGGAATGGGCATCAGGACGGGGGACTAAAAATAGTATTTAATGATGATCGAACCTCCGTATGAGGACCATGACCCAGGATACAACGATCTGGGGGGTGGTAGATTGGTAAATGGCGCATATCCCTCAAACTTCGATAGGGTTTAAGAATTAGACGAAACAGGCGACCGGAGATTGTCACAACCAAGTCGACTACCATCAACAACGAGCCCACAGGGTCGTCAGGGCGTCCTGCCGAGATTAAAGCGAGGGATCAAGGACTGGTCAACTCACAGGGCTTCCCAAGAACATTTGGATGAAGAGGATGACTTGCTGCCAGGCGGTCAATAGACTCAAATCAATTGTAGCGAGGCCTGTGACCGTTGCGGAGGTGACGCAGAGGAAGAGGGCATCGGTGTACGATACGTGGTTTTCGCCATTGGATGCGTATAGGATGACGGAGAAGAAGAGAGGGACGAAGGTGCTGTGGGGCGGTCAACCATGGATGTGGCAGAACAAAGGTGGGATGATTTGAACTCACAAAACGAGGAGGTGGATCCGGAAAAAGTTGAGATGGTGGTAGATCCTACCGAAAAAACCACTCGGTCCGTTTCTCTTGGTGATGACCGGAGTGTCCAGCGAAGGCATAAAGGCGTGTCTGGGTCGTGAAAGTGCTGGGAGAGCGGGGGGAAGACCCGCTGGTAGTGTTGGAGGCAGTTTGCTGCCAATCTGCCGAACGGCACGTGGCAGTTGATTTTGCCAGGGTGGCAGCTGGCACGTGTAAAATGTGGGCTGGCAGAGGGTGGCAGTATATGTTAAGCACCGATTCGGCTATGTCAGACGAAGTCTGGGATTGTCCCGGTATTTCGTAATTCACACTTCTCTACGCTACGTATACACCTCGGATGGCGGGTGGCCAGAAACCTGACGAATTTGTCGACCAGCACTTCTCAAAAGTGGGAGAGAAGAGCCCCCGAACACACAGGTGGAACATGAAATGCCGCTATTGCAAGCCGGATGCCGTCATGGAACATCGTGAGCTGAGGTGCATGGAACACCTCTCAAAATATGAGAGGTGTCACAATGCCTCAGAATCTGTCCGGCAAGAGGCGTTGCAACGGCTTGCGACCAAACGCAGTCTCCTTTCGTCTGTTCCCATTGACGAGCTCGGAACACCATCCACGACGACGGACCGATTCGCAAGTCAGGCCGTTTCCCGGCGAAACTTCACGAGATGTATAATCATGAAGAGATTGACGTGGTACAGAAAAGGATTGTGCCGCAGTTTGTGAGGGAGGAACCGACATTCACGATCAAGTTGAGCGACCCGGAAGCTGGGACCCCGCAGACATCCTACGAGGCTACCAGGAGGTCAGATACGTAGATTGACAATATACCGGATAAAGATAGACCGTTTTTTTTTTCATTTGCCACCTCTGCCAACAACTGCCCAACCGGCGAAACCCGCCGGAACTGCCATCTGCCTGGCAGATCCACCACGGAGCAACTGCCTCCAACACTACCCGCTGGTGGAGGCGGACAGTGGGTTCGTTCCCGCGCTTAAGCTTAACTATCATCCCGGGACGAACGTGCATTGCGCGTGTCGTTTTACCCTCTGCCCTCTCATTGACAATGAGCAATCCATCCACTTCTCCCCTTCTGAGACCAATTCGACACGTCTTCACCCGGAATTCTGCGACAGCTCGACCGCCTCAGCAAATCTTCACCCCAGTTTCCCGATCCGCTCACAAGCATCCTCGACGAGAAAGACTGCATTCAGAGCTTCAAGACGTAGATGTCGCGTGGCTCGTCCAGTATCTGGATAATGTGTGCCTCCATCCTACGCTCCACCCACCCTCCGTTTAGCCGGCGTAGTTTCTCGGCACTCCCGACTCCGCCAGTCTGGGGTTCCGGAAATGCCTGCCGCTCGGAAGGATACGCGGTACCCGGGAAAGCTGTTACAGTCGTATCTACTTGAGGGTTCTCTTTCGGACCTCAGTAACCACCCGGTTGCCTCTGGAGGTTCCGGCGATGTCTACGAACGGTCGTCGAACTGTTCACGGGTCCGCGTCAAAATACTACGAGTTTACTCTGAGGAGACTTTGGAGACTAACACAGTTATCTTTTTCCCTATTCGCACCGTTGACGAAACAAACAGGCGTTCCACCGCGAGGCCGTAATGTGGAAACATTTGACGCCCCCAAATATCGTTCCCCTCCTGGGTATCACCCTCACCCACCCTCTCCAACTCATCTCGGCTTGGATACAAGGCGGGGAACTAAAGGAATACGCTATCAACCATCCAGACATGGACCAGCTCCATCTTGTGGGCGCCCCCATCCACTTGCATGCGATTACGCTTACGCACTCCTCAGTTGTCTGGTATCGCCGATGGCCTCAATCACCTCCACTCCCACAGTATGATCCACAAGGATATCAAGGGGATGCATGACCGCCGGAATGCATGGATCATGATCGTGCTGGCATTAGGACAACCGGATATCCTCGTGGGTGACTCCGGGTGTCCACAGATCATGGCCTACAGCCCAGCAATGGTCGCGCAAACCCAGGATTCAATACGGAGTCTTCAAGGCGAGCGTGGTCACACCGCAAGATTGACTGCACCAGAGATCCCGAACGAGCAAGGGACGCACAGCAAGGAAGCTAACGCGTTCTCTTTCGCGATGGTAATGGTTGAGGTGCGTTGGAGGTATTGACCGTAGTTCGACTGGTGACAGGTCTCTTCTTCACCATAACGCAGGTTTTCACTGACGAGGCTCCCCTCCATCCTTACCTTCCCGCTGCCGCGATGTTGGCCATATTAGATGCGAAGGGATCGACACGGCCAACCCACCCAAAATCTCACGGATGGGCTGTGGACGTTGATGAGGCGTTGTTGGAATCAGGTTCCTCACCTGCGCCCGGGAATGCCGGTGGTATTCCAGAAATTGTGCGGATCGTCTGTTTTCCCCTTATCCTGGTGACAACGCACTCCGGTTACCTGATAAGTGTGCAGTGGTCCCTCCCGGTGGGCCCTTTCAAGCTACCTAGCTTTGGTCTCCGTTAGTTCGTAGACCCAGGAACAGACAAATACCCTGTGTCTCCCGAGTTCCCTCCTTCGAGTGCAAACCAGAGGCCGGCCTCAGGCACTAAGACCCCTACCACGGCCAGCCAAGGTGAGAGTACGGGGCAGGAGGTGGAAGTACGCAGCCATCTGGTCGCCCCAAGGCAGGGACACGGAATTCTACGGGGGTGAAAATGGTTCCAAACACGGCGATACGCAGGGGAAACACCCGAGCAGGTGTACCCACGCCGGGGGACGTCCCAATCCGAACCGTAGACTTCATTGCCAATTGATCCCCTTCAACTCAACCTCGGCCAGCTCTCTAACCCAATCCATCGCCACCCGATCGGACCAACAAGCCCATACCAACTCCCGGGCTAACCTAGACAAGAACAATGAATCATGGAAGGTGCCGGTGACCCCCGTGTCGATATTGTCAGCCCCAACAATGACCACGAGGGCGATGCTGGGGGAATGTATGGGTCAGGGTCAGTGGGGGTCGCGGCCCCTCCCCGTGTTTCTTTTTTCCACTAAGGTTTGGGCCGACGGTCCCTCACACGGATAGGCACCTACATGGGGAGTCCTCTGGACAAACCTGGGGATTTTAATCAATCTCGTGCGTCCCTTTTCGTGGTCATTGAAATCCCCGAGGAGTTGATTTGAAATACCCACAACCTGGTTTGCAAGCCCTGTGCAGAAACCCTTCCCGATTGGTCCTCGGGACGACATGGGACCCTTTCGGTGGACCACCCCAGAAAGACTTCTTCCAGCGCGGACTCGGGCAGCCCCGTCAGTATCGGAGGAACCCCTATCCTTAACTCAACACAATTCATTGGTTGTAGATCATGACTTGCAAATGAGGACCAAGTCGCACGTGCAGACCCGCTCACAGGTGAACTCGGGCGAAGCCGTGCTGGAGAATCTATCGACCTCAAAGAATCCTCCATAACTTAGACCCGGGGACACCTAACCAGCCCGGTCACACCGGACCCCCGTATTAACCAAACGGTACGCCCTTTCCATGAGCCTCAGAAGGGCCCACTAACACACGTTTGCGTGGGCATACACAAGAATAACAATTAGAAGGAGGGTTCAAGGAACGGATCAGGTGGACGGAGCTGGCTCCTGACGGCTAAATCTGCAGCTGCGGCCAGCCATAGCACCGAGCCACGATCGCGAATGTGACGAAGTCTATCGCCCCCCCCCCTTATATCCCTCGTCCTTGAATTCGGAGCACCCCTACCGCATAGTTCTGCGGGCAGCTAGCAGAGACCACTCGTCACTCCGCCTTTGAGAGAAAATGCAATGACATCGTACATATTGATATGAGCACTAGAGTATTAAGAGTAGCCGGAACAAAACGAAGATACCCGAACGATGAACGCAGTGGAATGGTGAAAATAAACGAGAACAGACGCACAGTAGAACAGGAAGTCGACCGTAAATGAAAAGAGACAAGAGTCGATGGAGGGAAAGAGAAGGAACGAGAGATATGGAACAACAAAACGTAGAATGGATTAAAAATCCGATGCCTGGTAGAGGAAGAACGCCTATGCAAGAAGCTCAACCAGCTTATCGCTGTCCATCGATTTCTGAGCTATCTTAGTCCGTCGTTCCTCATCCTTATCCAGCCCAGCACCCTTCATCATGATAGCCATGATCTGGAAGGCCTTCGGGGCGTCGATCGCGATGTCATCCAGAAGCTCGGCAACGGGCAAGAATCCTTCCTCGAAAGCAGAGATGGAGCACAGGTTCTTCTCGACGGCTCTCGCGAACGCGTCTGCGACCAACTTTCCGTCAGCTTCCTTCGATTCGATGGCCTTGGAGACCATCTTATCGACCAGCAGATGGTGGTGCTCCGAAGGGAGGTTGGTGAAGTAATGTTCAGACTCGTCGATGCTGCGAACAACGGAAAAGAACTCCTTGATGTCCTCTGCAATCTTCTTGTTTGCTTCGGCCACGGACATGGCTTGGGGAACGTCATCACCGCCTTCGTCTTCTGAATGGTCTGAGGAGCCACCGTTGATCTTGTTCTCCTCCTCGACGGGTTTCGACCGCGGGAGAAGCTGTAACTTCCTGCGCTGGGGTTCAGGGGTACCAAGGTCAACGCTCGTCCTCCTGCTCGATGGCCGACTCGGTTTCGAGCCGGTTTCTGGCATGGCCTCCGCATCTCGGCCAAGCATCATGAACATGTTCGAACTTGAGTTGACCCTGGTCAGAGTAGAATCGCGCTTCGCACCATCCTTCTTGCCGGCCCAAACGCTACTAGGACCCATGACGACAGGGCCGGACTTGTTGATCTTGCCGAAATTCGAGAGGTCTCCAGCCTTGGGTGGCGGTCGGGGAGTAGATCCACCCGCAACGGACCACCCATCGGCTTGTTGTTCACCAGTGGGTCCTCCGCCACGATCTCCACCCCGCCGAGAGCCGCCGCGGGACATGGTGAGAGTACGGTTGGCAGCCTCCTTCTCCGCCTGAGCCCTCTGTTTGGCCGCCTAAGGTAGATGCAATCAGGAGTGGTTTGGTGACGAAGAAGCGGGGAGAGTTACCTCCTCGTGAACCTGAGCGATTGTAGTTGGAGCCGCAACTTGATTCCTCGGGATCCACTTCCGTTCGCGCAGCTCGATCAGATCCTAAGTGAAAAAGATTAGAGGTAATCATTGTTGGAGCGTGACCGTGGACTAACCTGCAGCATGAATTGCATCCGGGGTGCGACGTTACTGCTCTTGCCCAGTTCCTTCATCCTCGTGAAGTAGATGTCCATGTGGGCACGAGCCTTGGGATTGTCGAGAAGCTTTCCGACGGTCGCCAGTAATCGGCACAAGCTCTCGATTTCCTCCTCCTCAGGGTTGTCGACGTTACCGAGAAGTTTCTTGATACATTCGTGCATAATCCGCTCCGTCAACATCTGTAACTTGTACAGTTCGCCGATGAACTGAATCAGACCGAGACCTTGTCGTTTGGCTTTCTGTGCGATGTAGTATTCGTCCGAGTAAAGCTCGATTTCGCCGGATGCTTCTGCAGCCTTCTTGACGGCGGCGTCTTCGGACGCCTTCGCAGCAGCAGCGGAGGCAGCAGCATCCTTCGCGGCCCAACCACGCTCGAAGTCCTCCTGGCAACGGTTTAAGAGGTACTTTCGGAAAAGTTGGCCACCAGTGATGGGCTTTCCGTCCGCATTTCGGATCCCGTCGTCCTGGACATTGGGGCTGATCCTCTCCATCATCTTCCTGCAAAGTCGCGCGTACATCTCCGACCATGCAGCCTCATCGGTTGCCTTCTCGAAAACGAGTCTGATGACGTGGATGAGTGTCCGACCGTCTTTCTCCGCTTCGGACTTGTTAGCCCACTCGATAATTTGGTCTGAGATGGAGTCGAACTTCTCCATTGTAAGCTTGTTGAGGAGTGCTTTGACCTTCCTTTCGACGTTCTGCTCTTCATCAACTACAGACTTCCTCGTCCACCTGTTTGCAGAGAACTCCAGCGGAGCAACCGGCTCGAAGTTGCCGACTTGGTCCTTGGCGGTCTGGTTATTGAACATGTTCGCAGCATGGACCTTGTTCGACTCGTTACGTTCGCCACCTCGTTTACTCCTCGTGCGATTACTGCCTGGACCGCCTTGGCTGGTTGTGCGAGTCATCGGGCCAGGCCGGCCGAATGGCATACCTGGGCCGGTGACTGTGCCGGAGGTCGAACGCTGTGACATCGCAAACCTCTCTTCACTCGTCATCTTGCTCGTCGGGGTGGAGAAGTTGCCCATAGTGAATCCACCGGAAGTGCCGGGCTTGAAACCGGACATCGAGGCCTGGCGAGAAATCGGTGGGGGCATGGCAGCAGAGCTGGTCCTGTTGCGACCAGAACCACCACGGGCTAGTGGGTAGTGTGGCTGGTCACCAACGGCCTCGAGACCAATGACGTCCAGCGGGACGTCTGGTTTCTCGGTACAGACCGCCATAAATTGAAGCAGAAAGTCTCGGTCGTATCTGATCGAATGCGTTAGTAAACGCTGAGAGAAGTTATTATAGTCGGACTCGCCTGAACTTTCCCTTCTTCGAATTCACGTTCAGCTCCGGTTTGGGACTAGTAACTCCGTCGGGATACGAGATATGGCCTAGATCTTCGATAATCCTCGCTGTCGCCAGGGCAGAGGGAGGAGCAGCGACTACGTTCTTTGTCGCACCAGAGAGGTCGAGGGGGCCAGGGCGGGTCTTTGTGATCGAGGTGTCGATTTTGAGCCCCTCCTTCCTCGAGAAGACCTCCCTCACCTCCTTGGGGGGCTCTTCGGAAGCAGGGCTCTCAACAATCTCGCCGTCCTCTGGCTTCTGCTCCTCAGCCAACTTGGCCGTCACCCTCTTCTCCTCCTCTCTCACCCTCCGCTCTTCAGCCTCCTTTGCCAACCTCAGCTTCTCAGCTTCGGCGGCCTTCCTCTCCTCCTCTTCCTTCTCCTTGCGCTTCCTCTCTTCCTCAGCGGCCTTCTTGGCCTCCTCCTCCTTCCGAATACTCTCCTCCTTCCGGATGCGCTCCCTCTCGGCCTCCTCTTCCTCTTCCTTCCTCTTCCTTTCGGCCTCCTCCTTCTTGCGTTCTGCTTCCTCCTCGGCCTTCTTCTTCTCTTCCTCCTCCTTCCGTTTCTTCTCCTCCTCGGCAGCCTTCTTCTCTTCTTCAGCTCTCCTCGCCTTCTCCTCTTTCTCCTTCTCTTCTGCTAGCCTCTTCTCCTTTGCTTCGACCGTTTCCATCCTGATCACAGACGTCCTCTTCTGGTGGGTTTGGTGAATCAATGGGGTGCTATTCTCCACAACCGGTGAGGCAGGCGCGTCCTTCTTCCTCCAAGCACCAAAATCTACTTCCCTTCCATCCTGGCTCTTGATTGTAACTTTCCTGGGGAAGAAAGTGCTCGCACCGGTATTCAAACGACTAGCGCCGCTCCCCCCTCCTCCGCCAGGGCCAGGCGGTGCGGTGGTGGTGGAGGGCGTCGGAGGGGGTGAAGAAACGTTATTCGGGGCCGGGTGTGAGTGGATATGTGAAGGAGAAGCAGGAGGGAGAGGACCTGGTGGGACGGGGGATGGCGTTCCTGGATGGAGTTGGTTGGACGGGTTTCGCGGAGACAAAGGGAGAGGGGCCGGGTGTGGACCAGGTGTACCCTGTCCGGGGTGCGGAGGGGGTGGAATCGGTGGCATCCACTGGTGGGGGTACATGTACGCTGGGTCTTGCTGCATATAATGAGGATACTGGGGGATGAAACGAAATGAATCTCAGTCGCTCGGTGTGCGCGGGGAAAATGTCACTCACGTAGTATCCGTAATGTCCAGGGGGAGGGAAGCCAGCAGGTGGAGGTGGCCCGGGGTGGGCGGAGTGAGGGGGAGCAGATAGTCTCGGACTCGACACCCCAGGTTGGATTCCAGAAGTTGTAGGGGTATTTGGTGTGGGCGGTGGCCTATTGCCTACTCCAACACCCCCGCTCGTGCCATTTGCTAGATTCGTCTGTCGCGGGAATGCTGGTGACCGGGGTGCCTGTGTGGGTGGACCATTACTTGGGGTTTGTTGGAAGCCTGCTCTAGGGTTGAAAGTGGAGACATTATTCTGGAGGGTCTGGGAAGGTGGGGGGCCCGATTGGGTGGACGTGTTTGAAGTGGACAATGTTGTTGAAGTGGAGGCGGAAAGGGAAGCGGATAGAGCAGGCGATGAAGGGTCTGAATTCGTCTGCGGAGTAATAGAAGGGGAGGATGGAGGGTTCTGGAAAAGTTTACGGATGTCGACCTTAGTTGGCTTTGGCGTGGGTGAAGGAGCGGGAACGTCAGGTTTTGAGGTGGATGATTCTGACTTAGATAATGAAGGAGCGACAGGCTTTGTGGCGGTGGGGGAAATAATCGTAGGAGGGGGAGGGTTCGAGGTCGAAGTCGAGTGTTTCAAAGACGACGGACCGGCCTGTTGATTCCCAAATGGCTTGCCGCCACCATTCAACGCTGGTACGGATCCAAACGATTTAACACCCTCAGCTTTGATGGGGGGCACATTGGCAGGAGATGATGATATCGTCGCGGAATTGTCGTCTATCGACCCAAAAGTCACCGAATCTAGCAAGAAAGAAAAAACAAGGGGTCAGATATCCGTAGTAGTGGGGACCCGTTGCAAAACTGGCATCCGATGCCGTCGTATCTACGCGCAAGCGGAGGAGGTCCGGATCCGCCTCGGCGCCAGCACATGGGGTCGATCCTGAATGAAGCGAGACGTACTTTGTTTCGATGTGCCGACGTTACCACGAGAAGGGATGTTAATACCGTCCTTTATGGCGACACCTTTCTGACCGAGAGCACTCGACCGTCTAGAATGAGTTTGCACGGGAGGGTTTGTTGCATTTTGTTGGGGAGGCAAAACAGGCGACTGAGATCTTGTGGGGGACGCCGAAGTCGAAGTTACAGCAGGCGAAGTCGATATTTGTGGAGGGCCTCTTGCCCACGCTGACTTTTGCGGTGGCTGGGTCGAAATCTTTGGCGGATATGTCGTTGAAGGTTTGCTCATTCTGGGTTGAAGGAAAGGGGATAGTGGATATTAGACATCGTAGGAGGGGAGGAAGGAATGCACGGACGAGTTGTTGGGTGAAACTCTTCGGGTCGGCAATGCGATGTAAAATCGGGATTATCTATTCGCTCTTGTAGGTGGGTCTTGACAACGGACCTGCCTGCAGGGGTAGAATAGTCGAGCGGGCTTGAGCTGGATATATGCGCCGCCGCCGTTGACAGACGGAGGGACGAGGATCGATGAAGAAGAAAAAAAAAGAAGACGGGGAAGGGAGGGTTGGTAGGGGAGAGACGGAGACGATGGGGGGCGAAATCAGATGGGACGTCGACGCTGGTCGTTGGAACGCTCACCTAGCCTGATAAAAGTCGTAAAGAGAAAGGGCAAACTTGTCGTCGGACGCGTCGAAGGCGACCCGAGATGTTTGGGGGGTTTTTGTCTGTGGCCTGTCTGATGGAGCAGGTTAAGAGACAAGTTGAGGGAATCGGCGGCTGGTCCACCCGGTCACACACCCCCGCCGCGCGACTCATCGGCACTCACCCAATAAATTGCATAAATTCGGAATAAAATCTAGACTACTCTCTCTACTCTCCCTTCGCACCCGACGACGACGGGCGGGGGGAGGGAACAGGATTCTCCTCTGTGTACAGCCCATTCTCCTCGATATACGTCACTACTGGAGAGGGCAGCAGATATCTCACGGACAGCCCTCTCTTCAAAAACAGTCGGACTTTGGTGGACGAGACGTCATTCTGAATCAGCTGAGGGATCATGTGGATGTTGTGTCTCCACCGTGCCAGGCCATCCGTCGCCTGGTCCATGTCGGATCCTGCACGCTCAACAATGAAGCATCCGTACTTGCCGAGAATGTGATCCAACTAAGGGGCGAAAAGTGTGGCGACAGTTATTACGAGAACTGACATGAGGGGAGGGAAACCTACATCCGCTTCTGACCACACGCCCGGCTCGGACATGGTAGCGATCAAGTCAGAACCTGCAAGGAGGAGAATCTTGACGGGACGCATTTCGCCTTCCAAGGTTGCAACACCTCCCAGTTTGTCGTTAATCTCGTGCTCGAAGTGGTCGAGGACGACTGCGGTGCGTTGGTATGACTGGAAAGCCTCCCAAGGGTCGACCATCAACCACGAGGATGTCTGTTCGGCGGCTAAGTTGCACATAGTCACTCTACGGCACAAATTTTACATCAACAAGATGCGGGTGGGGTAGGATAGGGGGACGGGCGGACGTCATTACCTGTGTTTGGCACTCAAGAGTCCGGGCTTCTTGTACATATCACTGACGGGACTGAGGTAACCTCCGACGATCTCGTAGTCGGTCTGTTGCCGAGCATAGTCTCTAGCCATCTCGAACATGCGGAGGTGCAGATAGGTGATTGGGCTGAAGGAACCGCAGGCTACGAGGACGAGTGGCTGCTTGGATGAGTCTCGCAAGACCCTTTGTAGGCGATGGGTGGGGAACGAATAGCCCTCTGGGTGGGTGAACTGTCTTGTCTGTGCTGCCATTTCGCGGGGAGGGTATCGACCTCGATAGGCTCGGGTGCGGGGAAGGTGCGGGAGGCGGAAGGGGGGATGAGGGGAGTCAGCGAGAGGCGTTAGTCGGAGAACGATTCCGTTAGGACTATATCGGTGACAGCCTGATCCACATCGCATTCCACTTTGTCAAGCACAGTCGATGGGGACCACAAGGATCCCGATTAAAGCGTGGGGATCTGATAGTGGTGGTGTGAGATCACAATCATGTTTCGTTCATTCTACGTAGCAAGATCTACACCCCCGTCACCTGTCCCCCTGCTCTTTAGCTTTACCAATCAACACCTTGATCGATTTGATTGCTGCTTCCCGGGCGACGACAAGCTTTCGCAGTTTAGACAGATCGCCGATAGAGTCGTAATCCATCGGCTTGTGAGTGGAGGGTTTCCCGGTTAGGGTCGTGAACTCTTTGCGAAGCTCGGCGAGGATATCGTCCAACGAAGCAAGCATCGTTCTGCAATCCTTTAGATCTTCCTGCAGCTTGAAGTGTTTACAGACTTCCGCGGCACATGTCTCTATGTGGGAAAACCTGGCGGGACCTAACATGATGCCTCCAAACCTACACAGTGGGTCAAATTCGTCATCTACAGTGAGCTGGGGACCAACCAACCAACGGCTGACAACGACGATGGCGTCCATGATGCCCATCTGCTTCATAATACTGAGGACCCTTCCGCCCGCCCATTTTTCGCCATCGTCATCATATGCGGAAACGACCTCGAAATCGTCTTCACCGCCCAAACCGGTCATACCCGATTTGAGGGTCATAAACCGCCAAGCAGCAATCTCGTGGGTAGGTGGGCGACTTGCATGGGTCCTACGAATATAGGCGACGGCGTTCCTCACTTGAGAGGCATCAGTCGCAGGGATGATGTAGGCCACAAAGGCAGATTTCCTGTCTCGAACCTCTTGGGAGGTGAAAGAGATGGTGGGAGGGGAGGCGGCGGGTTGGGAGGACACGAAACGATCTAGGTTTGATTGCATAACCTGAACGGAAATCAGACTCAGGCTCAGCCTATGCCCACCCGCCAAATTTTGTGCGCTTGGATCGCTTGGTCCAACCTCGGGCTGATTTGTGGCCGGTAAGCCGGCGCCGGTCGTGGTTCCGTCTAGGATGTGGGGTGATCTGATTGGGATGCGCGATGGTGAGTTTGGGAGCACTTACATCGAGTGCGACTGGGAGAAGTAGGTGATAATTACATGGAGTTGCTCGGCGTCCGTCCGGATCTCTGCTCCGTTCCTTCCGTTGCAAACTCCCTCACGGGAATGAGAGGAAGAGCGAGAAAACGAAAACGAAACAGGGAGGATGCGGAGCGCGGCCGATCAAGCCGGCCCCAGTGCCATATGTATCCCCCTTTGTGCATCCCCCCCAAAGTCCACTCGCTCTCGTTAGAAACACCAGCGACGGCGGCCAGGAGCCTTTTCTCTTTTTCCGTCCTCTCACTCATTGTACCCTCATCCCCTCCTTTCTCCCCGCAAGCATGTCTGGCATCCCGGATATCATCCTCAAAAACTCAGACCAGAGGTCCCTCTCCCCAAAGGCCGTGGCATTCCAGGTCGCTACCATGGCCGGGATCTCCGTATGTCACCCACCTTTTCCTCGTACCACCCCCAGGGTCTTCACGCTCTCACTTAGTTGGTCACCGTCCTCGCTTTCAACCTCCTCCGACCAAACAATAAGGTAAGTCTCTTCCCCGGATTATCCCACTATCACAGCTCAATCCTCCTCTCCCGAAGATCGTCTACGAACCCAAGGTCAAATACCATGTCGGCGACAAGAAGCCGCCAAAGATATCGGACTCTCTCTTCGGCTGGCTTCCCCCGCTCATACATACCAAGGAGCCAGAACTGCTCAGGAAGATCGGCCCAGACGCTGTCACATACCTTCGCTTCCTTAGAATGATCCGTTGGACGTTCACTGCCATCTCCATCCTCTGCTGTGGTATCTTAATCCCCATTAACGTTTACTACAACACCAAGGTATCCAAGAAACCGTCCCAAAACGTCCTCCTCCTCCTCACAATCCGGGATGTTCGCGGAATTTGGCTCTGGGCCCATGTGGCGATGACCTACATCATCACCTTTGTCGTCTTCGCTTTCGTCTACTTCCACTGGAGTGCCATGGTCCGCATGCGTGGCACCTGGTTTCGTTCTCCCGAGTATAAGGATTCTTTCTACGCTCGCACTCTAATGATCCAAGGTGTTCCGAAGAAGTTCCAGTCCGACGAGGGCATTCGGGCCATCTTCCAATCAATGCAAATACCCTATCCAACCACATCCGTCCACGTCGGCCGCCGCGTCGGAGATTTACCGGATACGATCGAGAAGCACAACGATACCGTCAGAGAACTCGAGCACGTTCTCGTCAGGTATCTCAAGGATGGAAAGGTCGGCAAGAAACGCCCTACTGTCCGTCTCGGTGGAGGTTGTGGCGGTAAGAAGGTCGACGCCATCGATTACTACACGTGCGTGTCTACCCAGTTGCATGTTTATCGTTTGTTAACATTCTGTTTGCCTCATCCAGGAGGAGGCTCCAGGTCACCGAGAAAGCGGTCGAGGATTACCGTCGTCAGATCGACGATCGTAAACCCGAGAACTACGGTTTTGCTTCAATGGCCGCCGTCCCTTACGCCCACATTGTCGCCAACATCCTCAAGGATAAGAAACCCAAAGGGACTGAAGTCATCCTGGCACCTAACCCCAAGGACATCGTGAGTCAATCAGGTCTTTCCTTTCACTCCACATCCACTTGACATTTCCTCCGAAGATCTGGAGTAATTTGAACTTAAGCGCTAGTGAGCTGGCTGGAAAGAGGACGATGGGCTGGGTATACCTCGTCCTCGTCGCATTCTTTAATACTATCCCATTGTTTATCCTCTCCATTTTGGCCAACCTGTCATCTGTGAGTGTCCCCCACCATCCAAAATGAGCTCGTTCTCATCAAAGTCGACCATATCTAGTTAACCTCCTTCGTTCCCTTCTTGGATCACTGGAATAACACGTCCAAAAAATCCTTCACTTACGTGTCAGGTGTCTTGCCTCCTGCCATCTCTGCTCTGTTCGGATACCTTCTGCCCCACATCTTCAGGTGGCTCTCCAAGTACCAGGGTGCCACGACCCACTCGCGTTTGGATCGGGCCGTCGTCGCACGTTACTATGGATTCCTCGTCATCTCCCAATTGATCATCTTTACCCTGATCGGTGTCATCCTCAGTGGGTGTTTTGTTGACCCCTACCTCTCACTCGTTGATTTTGTTCGCGTAGTTAGCGTTAAGAATATCGTCGAACAGATTGGGAAGAAATCTGCCAAGGACATTCTCAACTCTCTCCACACGCTTCCGGACACGATCAATACCGCATACATCGACCAGTCGCCCTACTGGCTTACCTACTTCCCTTTCCGGGGCTTCCTGGCCATCTTTGACCTCGCCCAGATCATCAACTTGGTATGGATCACTGTCAAGAAAAACCTCTTCGGCAGGACGCCCCGCGAGATCCGCGAGTGGACTCAGCCTCCAGAGTTCGAATATGCGGTATACTATTCCAACATCCTCTTCATGTCTACCGTCGCAATGGTGTTTGCCCCCCTTGCCCCCCTCGTCGCCATCGCCGGTGCAGTTGTGTTTTGGGTCAGTTCATGGGTGTACAAGTACCAGCTCATGTTCGTGTTCGTCTCCCGGGTCGAGACCGGCGGCCGGTTGTGGAACGTTGTTATCAACCGCCTGCTGTTCGGAATCATCCTGATGCAGGCGCTGATGCTACTCACGATTGGCCTCCAGCTCGGGTTCCGGACGTTCTACTGGGTTGCTACCCTTCCACCAATCGTTTTCGTTTTCGTCTTCAAAGCGTTTATCGACCGAAGGTTCTTAGACGAGTTCAAGTACCACATTCCGTCGCAAGACGAGCTCGCCCAAGCCAAGGTCCACTCTCAGCGATCCGACAACAACAGAAATAGGCTCGAGAAACGTTTTGGCCACCCAGCACTGACCTCAGACCTCTTCACTCCAATGGTCCACGCCAACATGGCGCACCTGTTACCTCAGGTTTACAGCGGAAAGATCGAGAGCGATAAGGCGAGGTTGGGAGAGTATGGTGGTCAGAAGGTTGAAGCGCAGCTCGTCCAAGGCATCAAGATTGCCGCCATCGACCAACACGACCTCGAATACGACCCAGCTTTGTACCAACGGGACCGCGGTGAAGACAACTGGGACAGTCAATCCGTCTCTTCTACGAATCTCCTTTCAGATAGGGGAGCCTCACCTGCTCCAACAATGGCTGGCATCCGGCATTCGCAACTGGACAGATACCTCGCCATGGGGCAACCCGCGGAATACGAAATGAGTAGACTGGGGCCAGCAGAACCGGATAAGCTTCCGCTATTGGACCCCAATCTCAACGCATCCATGTACGACCAGAGACTGAACCACTCGAACCCTTCACTCGCTCCTTCGCCCGCCGGCACTCCCCTCACATCGCATAACCAATACCCTCAGTACCCAGATACAACCAGGGAGGCGTCGTACAGGGAAGCCCCCACTCACAGACCGGGGCAGATGTCCAGAGGCCCGACGTTCACGTACTCCGACGAACCCGTTCGGTCGTCGACGCCGGGGTACCCACCACCGATGTCGAGACAGGTCTCAGGCTACGATGAGCCGCAGGGACTTCGACAGTCCCAGTTCTTCGACCCTAATCAGCAAGGCCAAGGACAGCACGATTCTGAGCAGAACGATGCCAGACGAGGGGCTTGGCGAGGATAACCGAACTACAACACAATCTCAGTGCTCTTTCCTTTCATTCACCTTCTCGATGTTTCCACACGGACTGATATTCAACCACCTTCGTGATCACCCTATTGCTCTCCATTTCCTGAAGGCGATAGGTGGTCCAGAGTGGCGCTAAGTTACCCACTCAAAACACTTATTCATCTATACATACCTTGCCAAATATCTTCTAATCCCATGGTAACGGACTTTCACGATATTTACTACCTCACAAACCTCTCTGGAAGAGCCGCAAGCTCGGTGGAGCACAGAATAGGGTAGACCATTTCGGATTGGATTGGGAATCTGTATAACTTGGATCCGTGCACAAACTACCGATACAATACATATGCCCGAAGATATACACAAGGAAGGAAGCCAAACGGAGTGGGCAGTAGGCTACGGAGGGCCGGAGCGGAAATGGAACGCCAGAGAGAGCGTCACTCTTCGTCAATGTCGCTCGAGCCCAATGCAAAGTCGACCTGTTCTTCGAATAAGCGCATCTCGAACGCCCGTTTGAACGGTGTATACTGTTTGCCAGAAACAGCAAAAACGATCCGCTCAAAGACATCCTTGAACCTTGCACCTTCACAAGCGACGAGCTCAGCCCAGAGCGATGCAACCATGTCAACAGAATTTTGACTGGAGCACCCACAACCAAAAGCACCGAGAACAATGGCGCGATCGCCTCTTTGTTCGAAAACTCTGAGACAACGAGCCAGCCGTTCCCGCATGAGGCTGCGGATCTCTGCATCGACAATCGGTCGCTCCTGGGGTAGAGTGAAGCGTTTCTTACGCACAACCGAAGCGCTGACGGGGACAGCCGACAAGACGTTGATAGCGTACGGAGAAATGAACCTCCCCTGCCCTTCCATTGTGTGAGGTGGCGATCTGTTATCCATAAGGTTAGCATCCGGTTGAGCCGATATTATGAGTTCAAACTCGTCATCCTCTGCATCTGCTCCCTCTCCTTGGATGGCTTCCTCCTCCATGTCATCCTTCCTGAATACGGCCACGCTAGGCGCATACAACATGGAGTTATCGTATAATCCGCTTCCTTCCGATTGTTTCCAGGATTTCTTGTGTTGTTCGTAGAACGAATGAGCGGCCTGTGAATCCAGCAGGTTGGTAACCAACGAGCTAGATCTGAGGAGGGCATCCGTATAATCATCGAATCCTTGGAGCCTTCCGCCTTTCGATTTGTGTGAAACGGAGCACAAAAGGCCGATCTTGGTTGTCGGTGGACCGGATCGTGAGCTCGGGGTAACGAGATCATGGCAAGAGTTGTTGAGGACGTGGGCGGCGGCAAGGGTGGACGAGGGGGTAAACTCGATTTGGGTTTGGCGGAGTGAGGGAAAAGTGGAGGGATTGCGATCTGGGATCGGGTTGGGAGAGTGGGGATAAAATGCCGTGAGTTGTTTGGAGAGTTCGATCTGGGCTCCGATATCGTGGGTGATGTGCGAGAAAGGCGACTCGTTTGGAGCGGATGGAGGAGAGTCAGAAGACGAGGGGAGATCCTCTACATACTGGCCACCTCCGCGAGCGATCCTTTCTGTATCGAGTGCGATCTTGGCATGGCGTTGGTGAAGGGCTGCTAGATTATGGACATTGTCCCGACGTTTAGTGGCTGCCAACCTCCGCCTCTTCTTGATGATATCCTGCTTCTTCTGTTGTTTAAGAGAGATTGATGAAGCGCCAGAAGTGTGGCGTTTCATACCGGCTGTTGCAGGGGTCGCGGAGCGACTTCTGGCAAAGCGACGACGGCCGCGTTGCTTGTTGTTGAGCTTTGAGTTCATGGTGGTAGCAAGAGGAAGAGCAGGGAGTGAACCGAAATGATCGTCTTGTGAAAAGGGTCACGCCCCAACCCGGCCAAATACAGCCCTGGTTTCAGACTCCGTGCAGAATATTCCCACGATGACGAGGGTTAGATCACATGACTGCATGCTGTCCGTCCATTGATGATCCTGACTCGCATCGGGGCCCTGATCCTGGATAACTATGCACTGGGTATAAACATTGCGGTGATCCAGGTACTTGGTACCATGGCCGATGAGTGGAGTAGTCGCGGAGAACTACGGGTGTCAAGGCCCCCCAGCCACCGTCGATGGCGTGAAACTCGGCTACTGGCAACCTTCCTAACGGATCGAACGGTACCCAGCCTTACGGGCAGTCCCCCGCTGGTTAGGTCGGGCCACTGCTGGGGATCTGGACCTGGACGTTATGTATGTGAATTTTTGAGATGGGCCGCCGGGCGGTCGGGTTATTTTACCTCAACAGACCATCGATCGGCGCTTACGTTACTTAGGCGGCCCCGAAAGTTGGGAAATCATACCGAATCCAGAGATCCATCTTGAAGTGGGTCGGCAGCTCGAAGGCGCAAGCATAAATTGGCCGCAGGGGATAAGTAGAAGGGGCAAACAGCGGAGCCTGTCGATCAAGGCAAGCCGTATGACCCATACTGTGTAGACAGTCATCACTAAGTTACAAACGATACTAAAGTACATGTAATACCAGACGAAGGGAGTAACAGACAGTGGGTAAAAATTACCAAAGATGACGGCGTATACCCTGAACGCCGTGTCCAACGGCGCGAGAGAGAAAACGCGAACCAGGCGATCGAATCTAGATCACACTCGATTCTGATAGTTGGGAAAGAAGGATGCCTTCGCGAACACCAAGAAGTAGCGCAGTTGTCGAACGGGTGTCCTGTCGCAAAACGTATAACGTCAGCGGAGGAAAGGGGGACTCTGGCCGACGTACGATAACCGATGTTTCGTGCCAATAGAACGGTCGGGGTCCGGGCGATAGCCTTTTCTGTGTACAGGGAATGAGAAAACTCTCCATAGGGACGGATCCACGTACATGGTAAGCCCTAAATTTCTCTCTGAAGTCTGTGACGAGGTGAATCAACTAACGGGGTTGTGTAAAACAAAAGGGTCATACACTTCGCAACAGAGGAGACATCATTCGGCTGGTCGCCATAGCTGGTCACGTAGTCCCTCACACGTAGTCCGCTCTTGAGCGCAGCAGCGAGAACGTCCATCTTGTTCAAAAAGAGAATAACGGTTGTACGTTCGAGTACTCTGTTGGAACAGATAGCTTTCCAAATGATCATCGAGTCTTCGATCCGGTTTATGGTTGGGTCCTCTTCGAGGGTGAGGTTGAAGGTAAGTGGGGCGAGGAAGATTATCGCTTGCACTGAAATAATTGGAAACGAGTTAGCTAGAGATGAGCAAAAGTGATTGCACTGTCGGACACCAAGTCTTCCGGGGCGCCAAAGGGAAGTAGGGAGTTGTGGATCAACAAACGGTGCCACGCCCCATCTTGGCGGAAGGTGGGGTACTTAAGAAAGTACAGAAAATCAGGGCCAGAGGAATATCAATGCTCACCATCATCAAAAAACGATGCCCATTGGGATCGCTATAGTAGGAGCCACAAACCCATCCAGGTTAGCGCAATGAACTTGGATTTGCTCCACTCAGAAAAGAAGTTGAGAAAGGGCCGGGAGCCGGACGTATGGCGGGGGGCAAAGATTGAACAGAAGTAATCGGACTCACTAAGCTTCGGCTCCCTCCAACGTCGTAAATATACCAGTCACCGTTGCCTCTAGGGGCTGGGGATGGGTCAGCAAGCGAGGTTTAGGTAGCGATGAAATGAGGGCGGACAATTCTCCATGACAAAGTGGTATTCCTCGACTCCGACAGTTTTCAACCTAGCTTTCATGATGTCCTCTATGGATCACAACGAAGAAGGGAAAGCGTGTCAGTCTTGCTCACAGAGGCGATCACTTGGACCATCAACTGACGATCTGATGGCTGGTAGTTTGGAACAGCGATCCGATGGACGTCATCCAGGAAACTTCGAGAGACGAACCGAGGCCATGGGTTCGGTGACATGGAGTGGCAGGGGAAAGGTCGGTGTTCACAGGACATAGATTAGATTTGAAATCCGAACGAGAGGGAAGGTACGTACAAACCGGGCATGTCCCGAATATTACACTTCCGTCTCTTGAGGACTCTGTGGATGACCGGATCATTCCAAAGTGTGATAATGTCCTCTTTGAAGGTAACGAGGATATAAGTGCCTTCCTCTTGAAGGACAGGACCTTGTGAAGACCCTGGACGCAGGGGTTTTCGCTCCTTGTCCTTGGCAACTCTGGACAGATAGGACTTCCAGTTAGTACCCCCGCGGACGGACATCTCTCTAGGGTCTGGTTGATGGGGGAAGAGTTTCTTGTTCAAGTTTTCTTCCATCGAAATGAGGGGAGAGAGACGCAATCGGAGACGTCGGTGTACGTCGGTCAGGATGGGTTCTCTGTCCTCGTTATCACCTATTCTCTGGTTGCCGGGGGAAGGTCCGACTATGGAACCGTTCTGACGTGAGAACCCGTGAGTGGGAGATGTCTGTTTTATAGGGCCAATAGATTCCCAATCATCCTGGACGACCTGGAGAATGGTTCGCACAGACCTAGGAAGGTTGTGAGAATGGGGTGGGGAGTATGAGCATGTGGTATAACAATCACTTGATGAGATTGAGCTGGATGACCGATCTCCAGGCCGCTCGCTCCTGTTTGAACTGAGAAGGACAGAAGGACAGTTGAAAGTCTGTGGTCGGGCAGCGATCGTGAGAAGGAGAAGAACAGGTGGTAGAGAGTGTGCTGGTGGTCGCTCACTCTTCAGGGTTGTGCTCTTGCCGGACTCGGCTTGACCTTGGGGACGCGATGAAAACATGGGGATGTGTGACGAAGGGGATAAGCTTACCGAGGAGGAGGACCTTTGTCGCCTTCTTACGCTTCTCGATTAGTTTCTTGGCCTCCTGCAGGCTCTCGTCTATCTCTCGGGAAATCCTGGCCGCCTCTTCCTGCTCATGGACGCGTTTGGCGCGTTCGTCCTCGGTCTCTTCTGGCGGCGGCATGAGGGCTGCAGCGAAGGGATCGTTGACCCGGCGGAGATTTGAAACGGCCTTCATGAGGGGATGGTGAACTAGCCGGAGGTGGGGGGAGGGAGGAGGAGGAGAGCTTTTGGCTGCTGAGCATCTGAAAACGCGTTAAGTACCGTCTTCCATCCTCCAATCTCTTCGGACGCCTGTCCCTGGCGTCTTTCCTCCCCCATCAGTCAAATTCGGGAAGAAAAAAAAAAGAATCTTTTTTTATTTTCCGCTCATGAAGCTCAGACGCCTGCGCCACTCCCACTTAGCACTAACCCTCCCATTGCCGATTTTCAACTGCGCCCTCTCCCATATCGCATCTCCTAGATTCCAAATTCCACCCCCATAGACATGAGCGTCACCATTCAGGACTTTCCCGCTGAACTCGTCATCCAAATCCTCGTCCATCTCGACCATATCCATATTCTTAGATGTGCAGCTGTATGCCCTCTCTCGTTTCCAAATTCACGCAAAGTATCCATCCCGGCATTCGTCTAGGTTTGCAAATTCTTCAATACTATCATCCAGGGGTCCCACAAACTCCGTTACAAAATCGAGCTCGCCTTTGATGGTCTCATAGACCTCCCCCAATCGAAACCCTCTCCCACCCACGAGAAGCTTCAACTCCTTCTCAGCCGACGTGACGCCTGGCGCAAACTCGATTGGAAGTACAAGTACCGCGTCCCCATGTCCGGCTCTTGTCGCGCATACGAACTTGTCTCTGGTATTTTCGCCAAATCCATAGGCACAAACTCTGCCCATGGTTCTCGCCACTTTATCGTATCAACCCTTCCTTCCAGAAAGCATCCATCGTTCCAGTTCACTGTCAGGGAGGACGTTGGCGTTCCTAGCAAAGACTTCGTCATTGATCCCACCCAAGACTTTATCGGTTACGTTTCAGAGTTTGTCTTCCCACCCAAGAAATCCTTTTGCCTCTGACCTTCCGTTTCTCAGAAATGGCCTATTCCCTCAAAGTCAAATCCAAGTCCACCTCATGACCATCTCATCTCATAAGCCGCACCCTGAAGCCACCCACCCTGTGATATATCACACGTGCAGCCTCCCCTTCGTAATGACGAACTCGTTCATTGCCATAGCCGAAGATGCCCTCGCCATCTTCTTTTGGATTGAAAACCCCGGTCTCATCATCTGGAACTGGAAGTCAGGAACACTCCTTGCCGTGAGCCCATTGGCATATTGCCTGAAAGTATGCGTATTGATGTCCTTTAAAGTACGTAACCGGCGGTGACAGACTCCCTCCAGGAATTTGGGATTTTTCGTTCATCTCCAACCGCGCATTCATCCTCACAAGTAGAGATCTTGGCGGCTCGATCGAAATCTACTCTTTCCGAGACCCACCAACCGAGCCCTTATTGACTCGTGTCGCCTCTCTGCATCTTCCCGCCCTTAAGCCGATGATTACCCCAGCCCTGTTCTCCACCCACTCGGGACCGTTCACTACCTCTCATTCACCCTCGGCAAGTTATGGGATGTTGGAGGAGAAACCGTTCACCATCTCAAAGCGTTCGAGGATTCATGCTATGTGCGTTCAGTATCACATCATCGGTGGGGCTCTGGACAGAAGATTTCGTTTCTTCTTCTTTGTGAGGAACGATTTTTTTCTCAAGCTGGTCGATGAGCATCGGAACGGTCGAGCGCAACATGTAAACCCCCCAAGGTTGCTGCTATGGCAGGAATGGGGTGTTAATAACACCAGGTTTATGCCGTATGGTATGCAACCGCGGTGGCTGAGGTTAGTAACTTCGTGCCTTCACACATCGTTGGTTTTTTTGTCTCCCTGGTTTCAAGTTCTTGATGTGCGAACCCCTGCTAACCAAACGCGGACCCTTTCCCTGTGGCAGGTACGTCCACGGGTTAAAGGTTGTGTGCCCACCATATCCATCCGACCAGAACGAGTGGGGATGTGTTTTGGATGTGTTTGACTTCAACGTTCACCCAAAGAAATTACCTGAAGCTGACAACACTACTCGGGGTTTCAATCTGGCCCAAGCAACGGGCTGTGGAGTGGACAGAGACACAGAAGCAGACACGGACCACGGGCGAGCAGACGATTTGAGTTCTGGGACGCCCGGCTCATCTTCGTCCTCGCCCTCCAGTCCCTTGTCAACTCGACCCTCTACCCCTATTACACATGAAGTCTCCTATACTGTCCATACGGAACCCTCATTCGTCCCTGCTTCGGATGTCTTTGTCAGCGACGTTGTCTCAAAACTTCCATATACCCACACAGTGAGGAAGGATCTGTGTGCGATGTACTCAGGGTTCATGATCGATGACGAACGGATCGTCGGACTCAAGGTGAGTGCTGTTCCGGCTCTTTTCTGCTGTGAGCTTCGTTGGGTGAACATTCCCTATGTTTATAGGCTTCGCCGGACGGAGAAATGGGAGATATAGACGTGTTTGTATTCTGAACTATAGCCGCTCTCTTTTGTCCTTCCAAGCTCTGCGCTGTGGGCGCCCAAGTGTGCAGCCCTTGCGTATTGTCGTATGACAGTTCAGGCGCCAGAATGACAGATGTTTCTAGGTGATCGCTTCGTACATGTGCCACCAATGTATTCGTACCACTTGTTGACACTGACAGGCACTGATGAAGGGACAACCAGGTCTACAGGACTCCGTGCGACCGGAGCGCGTCTGACCTAATTGTCGCGGGACCGACACCTGTCCGCGGTGTTCGAAACTTAGCAGGGGCCGGGGATAAACAGGGGGTGATGGGGTTCACGATATTCACGAGAGTTTTCGTACCAAACCACCCGAGGGACCCTCTTCAAATCCCTTTGGTCAGTGCGAAGCTCATCCCCAAAATCACCCGAACCTAAAGAGGAGAGCCTGACGCAAGCAATCGAACCAAACGGGTCGGGGATTGTTCCCGTTCTGTCACATTCCTGTATCCTCAAATGCACCAATGGTCCCAGAAGTCCGGTACAGACGATGTGATGAGGAAACAAGCTCCCTGATCGACATTTTGATGCGACCGGGAACGAGAGGCACTAGAACCATCCACGTACGTTGTGTCGTCCTGTTGTCCTGACACCGAAGCTAGAGTAAGACAGCAAACCTTTCATTTTCGCGTCTCGGAAGAGACGTCAAGGACTAGCGCCAAATGATGAATAAGCCCATGTTGCAGATCCAACCCCAGAAATATTGAAGGGCGTGAGCGCACAAAAGGGGGCCTGTACTATGGGGTTGGTGAACAATCGGGGGACGCGGGAACGTTTGGTTCCGCAAGAAACAATTACTGTCGGCCTCAGGTACACACGGTTGCAAGGCATATGTTAGCCTTATGATGGACGAAAACTACCACCGTGCCTAGAAAAGTTCTCACAGTTCCGCCCAGGAATTTCAACTTGAAATGTTCACTCGCGCGGACCCTCCCCTCCCCGTCGCACCCCGAGCCGACCGACTACGCCCCCAAAGTATAGATAGGTCCAGGTCCGTACGCGCGATGCGTTCCCCTCGTCTCGGCTCTATCATCTAACCGATCTGTGCCCTTCTGTGCTGCAGATGTCTCTTCGAGTTTCTTGGCGACGTCACCCTCGTCTGTCCCTTCATGACAGATGCCGTGAGTTTTCTGCAGCCCATATCTGATGTGGGACCGTTAGTTACATAATACCTTTACTCTTCACTCGTCACTTCCGGCGTGGTTGTAACTGTCGTTTCGGGATCGCCGGAGTGGGATCGAGGTGAACGGGTGCCGCGGTATCATCCGAATGAGCGACTTTCCGCGGGACCATATAAAACCAGATATACGCATACCCGCCGTGGTCAGGCGCCAATAACAGAGATCTACCCATCAATCTAGCGTGGGTTGATGGAACTGAAAGTCTAAGTGTAGAGAAAGAGCCGGTACTGAAACCCACATACAGCGAGTGTAAACAGGGAACGATTTCAACGTCCTACGACCGGGGGTCCAGGACCCCTTTCTGTGGTGGAGGATAGAGAGTCCTCGTATGGGTGTCCCCCCCCTGGAACGAACAAATCTAACGGTAAACCCGCGGCCCGCCACGCAAGGAACCCCCCGATGACGTCCGTCGCGCTCCTCAGTCCGATCAGGTGAAGCGACCTAGCAGCAAGGCTGGACGCATTACCATCATGGCTCAGTAGGATCACCCTCACGTCGAACCTATCCACCGCTGCACTCGGACCCAGTCTACCACGGCTGCGGGGATCGAGTTTCCACTCCAGCTCATTCCGGTCAATAACTATTGACCCAGGGATGGCCCCAAACTCGCGTCGTTGACCTTCGGATCGGATGTCGATCAGGAAGATGGGCGGAGCCATCTCATCAGCGCTCGTCACCTCGCCGAAGGCTTCATCCGGGGTCATCCTCTCCAGCTTGGCCCTTGTGTGCGAGAGAAGTTGTGTGACCGATATTGAACCAGGAGGAGGCACGAGTGGTTCCATGAGATTGCCCACGGATTTCTTGACAACGTCTCTGAGCGCAAGTTCGTCATACGATGAACCACCCAACCCGTAGACGCCAACCTCCCAGAGAAGTTCTTGTTCAGGTGTGATTGTGGTGGGCTCCGGTATTGGCATCGATACGGATCTCGGTGTGACACTCGTCGTAGGGATAACGCCTGTCTGTCCGGGGATGACTGGAGCGGTGGAGTGTAAATATTCCGGCCGCCGCACGCGATCCTCGTAAGCAACGCTCTCCACAGTCCTCCCCAGGAACTTGGATCTCGTGAGCAGAATCGCTCGGTGAACGAATACCGGGGATGACCCAACGATAACCAACTTGGTGGGTGGTGAGTTTCTTCTTCGTGACCCAGAACCCGTCATGTAGCTCTGACTCGGGACGCTGTAGCTATAATGACTCTGGCTGTGCCCGCTTCTGGTGGTACCTCGATTGGAATTCGAGGGAGTACTGCTGGATGTTGCGAGGGCGAAGAGAAACCCGCCTTGTGCTTGACTCCCCGGGGAAGTGGCAGTGGTGGGAGACGGAGTGTAACCGGTGTTTAGCAAGGCGCGAATCTCGCCTGCGACAATGCGCAAGAATCGGTCGTCCTGAGACTTATTGAGGGTGAAGACGACGCCGACTTTTGATCCGTCCACGAGTTCTGCTTTCCTGATCGTCCGGGCGGCAATGCTGCGGGCAACTTGGAGACGGACGTCCTCGATAGTCCTCTGTGGTAACTGGTCATCTGCCGTAGGGCGATCGTTCTGGTGATGTGGTGAATGGGGGGAGGGTGGAGAGGCAGGCTCGCCATAGTGAGGGGTCCCCTGGTAGGAAATTTGGCGGCTACGGGGACGGACAGTTGACGGTGATTGTATGAGCTCTGTCTGGTCTTCAGGTTGAGGATGAAGATATTGGCCATAGGAATGGGTAGACCCCGTCTCGGAATGAAAGGTGGACGGCGAACGAACTCCGCGCTCCTCAGATTGGGTATAGACGCGATGTACGCGTACTACGGAGGGCGGACGGACTGTAGACGGAGTACTATGTTCGGCGTATCCCTCGGGATAGACAGCATCAGTCGAACGGGATGAGGAAGGCGGCGAGTGGGGTCGGGCAGTCGACTGCGACCGTGGCCTGTTAACCTTGGCTTCCGCGTATTGTTCAGGGATAACTGGGGGAGGGCTCTGAGCGTCGAGTTGAATCTGGTTGAGAGAGAAGGCCAAACTCTGAAACTGCAGTTGGTCATTGTCGATGATGGTTTGGACTGGATCGTTGGGCGATTTTGGATGGCTGTGGGTTGGAGGACGGGGCGTGGTTGGTGTGGGGAGGGCAGTGTTTATGGCGGAGAGGACGTTGGTGAGATTCCTGACGACCTGGGAGGCGGAGGTGAAGTTTGAGACCTCTGAGCCCTGTCCTCCCCCTCCAGGGGGACTCTGGGATCGAGTGGAGGATGCGGACATTCGCTTAGCTTTCTTCAACCGAACCGACATCTTTCGCCTGCAAACCTTCCGGCCGTGTCGTCGTGTCCGGGACTGAAGAATTGTTGGGCACGCGTTTTGCTATCCCTTACTATTTCTTTGACGCGCTCCTTCATACAATTCCTCTAGGCCTTATCACCCACATCATGATCTCACAAGGGCGTGCAACACACCCATGATGGCAGAGCTCGGCCGGCCACACTTATCATCTCTCCCTGCTATACCCAGCCGATATCGGGACCTTCTTATCTGTCTATCAGCAATTGAACGCCCGTCCATTGATGCCGAACCTGGCGGGTAAACTCGCAGAGTTTTGGTTCCTTCTCTCCCGGAACCATTCTCTCAGCCGTCGTGGCCATGTCCTCGAGCCCTACCAAGGATGCTGAGAAAGGCGCTGCGGTCATCGCTGATGAGGTCGAACTCGCCAGGATGGGCTATAAGCAGGAGCTCAAGTTCGTTCATCTCTCGGTCGGGCAATGTCGTGTGCTAACATTTTTCCTTTTTCACAGGCGGGAGCTCAGTCTCATGCAGGTACAGCAACCTCGGATCTCTGCAAGAGTTTGGTTTTCACGACCTGTTCCCAGAACTTCGGTGTCTCGTTCTCCATCATCAGCATCATGACCGGCATACCTTCGCTATTCCTCTACGGTTTGGTACATCTCTCACGCGGTCGCGAGTGGCCAGAAACGCGCTGAAATGTATTATCAGAACACCGGAGGCCCAGTGGTCATGGTTTGGAGTTTCGTGGTAGTCTCCTGTGCGTGAAAACATCATCCTCCCACATTCGTGAGAAGACTCAACTCGCACGCAGTTTTCACCATGACTGTCGGTTTAGCCATGGCAGGTCTGTAGTCCAACACGCCCTTGGTCCCTCCGCTTTTGTTCACCTCTTTCAGAGGTCTGTAGTGCCCATCCAACCAGTGGTGGCCCATACTTCTGGGCAGCGATGCTTTCAACCCCCAAGAAGGCACCCTTCGCGTCATGGATCTGCGGTTGGTTCAATCTCCTGGGTCAAGTTGCAGTGACCACCGGAATCAGGTTTTTCCCTTTCCAAAGTATCTGTGGTGTGAAATATAACGCTGATGGGTCATTCCCATAGTTTTGGATGTGCAACCTTCATCTCCACCGCTGCCACTATTAACACCAGCTTCGTCCCAAACGAGAAGACGACGATTGGCGTGTACGCCGCTGTCTTGGTTAGCCAAGGTCTGTATTAGTGGATTTGCCTCTTTCGATCGTCAAACACACGCTGACTGGAGATGCGCACAGGTTTGATCAACACTTTTGGGGTTCATCTCCTCAAGCACCTCAATAACATTTCTATCTGGTGGCACGCAATCGGGACTTTCGCTGTAGTCATTTCGATTCTCGCCGCCGCTCCCAAACTCCAGTCAGGTAGTTTTGTGTTCACCCAATTTCTGGATGGTACCGGAGATCCCGGTTGGAGTGTCCGCTCGGGCAAAGGATACGTCGTTATGATTGGTATCCTCATGGCTCAGTATACCCTCACAGGCTTCGATGCCAGCGCACACGTACGAGAACCTCGTCGCAATTCCCTCCTTTGGAAATTGAACCTTGGATGTAGATGACGGAGGAAACCCACAATGCCGCCATGTCTGGTTCGGTTGGTATCGTCATGGCCATCGGTGTCTCCGCAATTTTGGGCTGGTTCCTGATCCTCGGGCTGTTGTTTTCGATTCAAGATCTGGACGCTACGCTCCACTCCCCGACAGGTCAGCCGGTGACCCAAATCTTCCTCGATACGGTTGGCTCCAAGGGTGCCATCGTTTTGATGGTGATCGTCGTTGGGTGCATGTACTTCTGCGGGTGGGACATCTCCACGTCTTCACGCAACCTTGTGGCTGACAATCAACTTCGTGCTAGCATGTTTTCCATCACGTCCAATTCCCGTATGATGTACGCTTTCGCTCGTGATGGAGGGATCCCGGGGCACAAGTTCTTCCACAGTGTGGACCCCAAAACCAAGTCGCCCGTCAGGACAGTTTGGCTTGCCTGCACGCTATCTTTCATCCTGGGGCTCCCGAGTTTGGGGAGCAGCGTCGCGTTCGCCGCGGCAACGAGGTATGAAATGAGCCGCCTTAGCTTTTGTCGGTGGTTGATCGTCCCTGGTTATATCACAGTATTGCGACCATCGGGTTGTACGTCTCATATGGGATCCCGATCGCTCTCCGACTCTGGAACCGCAAGGACTTTGTGAGAGGACCCTTTCACCTCGGGAGGTTTTCCTATCCGGTTGCGACCATTGCCGTACTGTGGATATGCCTTATTTCGATTGTCTTCGTCCTCCCTCAAGCCAACCCCGTCGACTCGCAAACGCTCAATTACGCGATCGTCGCTGTTGGTATAGTTGTGTTATACTCGGTCACGTTTTGGCTGGTCTCGGCCAGGAAGTGGTTCAAGGGGCCGATCAAACAGATTGAAGGTGAGGCAGGAATTCTCGGTTTACGGGTGAGAGGTGGCTCACCGGTTTCGCCCGCAGCTGAAGCGATGGGGGTTGATGTTATGGACCCTGTCAACTCCGATAGGATTAAAGACTAGGTTACCCTGTGGTTTTCATATCCGTAGGTTTTGTACTACTCTCTCGTAGATAAACATTGTTGGTGCCTCAGGCCTGAGATTTGAAATTGATGCACGAGCTCAACGTTGATCCAAGTCCGTCATGTCAGCCCGATCGCGTCAAGGATACAAGAATGCACTGGGGTCGCTAGCGGCTCGAACAGGTACACCGCTCCCCTCTCTGATTATATCGTTCGCGGTACTGCACGAAATAACGGCCATTGTACCACTCGCCGGGATATTCTTCGGAGCTAAATACTTGGGAGTTGGCGAGCGGCTCGTGGAATTCGTCCGGGCGGAAGTACACACGGATGCGACATCACCGAGTCAGCCTTCTACGACAGAGTGGGCACAGAAGAAAGTGGAGACGTGGATCGATGAGGGAGAAGTGTGGGCTGAGAAAGTTGGCCGGAGATATGGGTTGTTTGAGTATCCCAAAACACTCAAGGGCGTGAATTTTGAGCCAACTGAAGGCGAAAGAAAACCTGGGGTCGCCGGCGATGTTGCGAATGCGGTGTTTGCATACACTGCTACAAAGGTGCGCTCGGCTTGTTCAGTTCCCTGCCAGCAGATTGACAGGGCACTTCGTAGGCCCTCGTTCCAGTTAGACTCGGGGCGTCGTTTTACCTGAGCCCGGCGTTTTCGAGGAGAGTTGTAGAACCGATTAGAAAGGGCTTCATGTTCGTGTTACGTCGTGGTCGTACTTAGAGAGTTTCTTTGTGTACCCAGATATTCGTTCAATGCTCTTAGTCGATCCGATCAACTCCTTCCGTCGCGGTTCACCTGGCATCCCGTCCACCCCCATGATCACCTCCCTCAGTCGGGCCGCGTCTCCCTTCTCCTCGTGTAGGGCCGAATGGTGTCGCCGCACTCTCTCGACCTCAGGTTACGCCGAAACATCGTCAGCTTCGCCTATGCCGCCAAGGCTCAACAAGCAAACGCAAAGGCGCAAGGGCAATATGGGTACTCGGGACGTGGGTCCGAGGATGTTCGTCAAGCCGTGGGATGGTGTGCCGAGCATGCTCGACGGGTTTGCTATGCTTCGGGGAATCGAGAATAAGTACGGAAAGATCAAAGCCTTCACGTTCGTTAGGGTTAGTTTTGCTTCCGGTCGTTCACACTCATGCTCGGATGGACTCAACCCTGACACCTATTTTTTTTATTGTTCAGGATGGGGAGATACCCTCTACGTACTTTTCATACTTCTGGGTGGAGCTGGAAGACCCATCCAGATACGACAATGTTGCGACCATCCTTCAAGTACCCGTCCCAGAAGTAGAGCGGAAACGGCCCGGTGGGATCGGTATAGCTGACCTTCAGCCGTTCCTCCGACCTCTTCCCGAAGCCCAAGAGGGAGCACAGGAATGGATGGGCGTGACGGAACGTATGGTTGACGAGGTGGACGAGAGCAAGCGAAAGAATAAGGTGTACGACCTTCGCATCCAACCCACAGGTAGGTGTCTGTTTGGACGGCGTGATGTACGAGCTCCTGGAGGATTCATAATCCGCACACAGGACCCCACGTGAACCGATATCCCAACCTGCTCCACCCTGAAAAGTACTTCCTCCTTACAGAAGCGTTCGTAAAGTGGGGAGGTTTTTCTTCCTCTCCATCTCAGGCGACTACTGGCCCGAGCACCACCCCAATCCTTGACTACCTCCTTGAACGAGGCTCTCGAGCAATCGGAACTGACCGTCCCACCACCACCACTACCTCTGTCAGGGAAGACGAAACACCTCCCCCTCCTGCTGAAGAACCTCATAAGCCATTCAACTACGATTTCGATGAACCCGTCCATCCTACGGAAACCCAAACCTCCGCGACATTTGAAAAGCCGCTTTCTATACAGCCCCAGTCCTTGTTGACTCTGCAACGAGAGGGCAAACGTTTATCGAAGAAGCAAAAGGCACTCCTCCAGGCCGCCGCGATTTCGCGAACGCCCTTGCCCAAGCCCGAAGAGAAAGCCCTCGCGGAGGCGAAGGAGAAGGAGGAACGTGAGGTTGGGGAGACTGAAGCCGCTACGGAGTCTAGAATGGATACTGACGAAGAGAAGAAGCAGTTTCAGAATAGGGTTTGGAACGTGATCAGGGGTAAATGGTTTTAGCCCGTCTTTGTCACCTTGGGTTTGGACGGCCGGGCGTTTGGATGCGCACCATACATGCAGACACTCACAAGTAATATATGCTTGACTTAATCCTACATTTTATACACTCACGTCAGGATGGTGAAGCAGTGAGGCCGTTCATCCAACGATTCGCGCGTAAGAAGTTGTGAGCATCCAGACTCCGTCGAATTCTACCGGCGCACACCAAGCGCCATTGCTTCTTCAAGAGCGGTTCCACACCACCTTCCCCTTGACCCAAGTGCTTAACACGTATCCATCCTTGTCAAACACGGTGAAATCTGCATCGGCACCGGGTCTAAGCGTGCCCTTCCGGTTCTCGATTCCCAGACACCTTCGCAATGGATTCAGTATATCCCCAAAGAAACATAGCGAAGCAACTAACCTTGCAGGGTTGAAAGTAGCGCACTTGATTGCCTCGCTCAACGAGCACCCGGTGAACTTGACAAAGTTCCTGACGCAAGTGTCCAAAGTGACGACGCTCCCGGCAAGGGTGGTGGTTCCCTCAAGGTATAACTTGACACCTTCCTTCACGAATCTCTTGCCGTCTCTCCATTCATGAACACCGTCCTTCAAGTTCGGGTCCAAGATCTTCATGGCTATCGGGGCCTTTTAGAGCCCACTCTACCACTCATATCACTCATTGGGTCACGCACCGTCCGTGATTAAGATGCACCCCTCCGGGTGGGCATTATATGCTAGCCTCACCGAGTTGGGATGGGAATGGATGCCATCCACGATCAGCTCGTAGAATGGCCTGTCGAGCGTGGCGATAGAGCTCCTCGCCTTTATCGCCGCCTGAGACAGCAAGGACCTTGGGCTCTGCGGGGGGCTATCAGTATCGTCAAACGCTTCGGATGCTGCCCTGGGGCTTTTCTTGTCCTCCTTTCCACTTCCGCTGAAAATTCCCGGAAGAATGGATCTGGATTTCAGAGAAAGAGAACGCCTGAAGGTAGGCTTGGGAGTACTGATGGCCGGGGAGGATACGGGCGAGAAGTACGAGGAAAGGTGGGGGGATGCGCCTAACAACCCGATGATGGAAGGATCACGATGGTGAAGTTGGGGCATTGCGTTGAACAAATGCGTGATCAACCTCGCTCCGTGGGTCATTGCGGAACCTGCAACGTCGGTAGGCGCGGCGCTGGGCAGACGTGGTTATTATTTACTCAGAAAACGTAACCTTTCCCCACGTACCTGTGCCCAATAGAGTAAACTATCCCCCTCTGAGTCAATTCGTAAACGGCGTCCAGCACACCATCGATCTCAGGGGCAGCGGTAATGATTCTGACACCAACCCTCCCTGTCTCTGCTGAGTCGCTCATGAGCCAATCCTCCGTGAATGCCATATTATCTGTGCCATAGATCTCCTCGAAGGCCTTGAGACCACCAGCAGCGGAGATCACCAGGCTGGGATTGTGGGCACCACGTTTTGTCATCTGAAGGAATGGACCTTCGATGTGCCAGCCGAGGAGGTGCGCAGACTTCTCACCTCGGAGAGGATGGAGGTGACGAAGTAGCTTTGGGTATAGAGACTTCTCTTGAGTCTGCAGATAGAATCTTTCAGTACAGTTGCGGCAGGCCACCACAGCTCTCGCTCACGATCAAGGTAGGAACGAGACTGGGAGGTATCGGTCAGTATGGTCAACAAGACGACGACGATGGCAACGACGAACGCGGTGACTCCGGTTTCGACGATCTTCTCTGCAACATTCTTGAGGCCGTCCTGGTACGCCTGGTCGTTGCCTTCGTAAATAGAAAAGTCGAATCCGTAGGCGCCGTTGATTTGGATGTCTATCAAGCCAGGGCTGTCAACATTTAACCACGGATCAGCATTCCTCGACAATGGTGTTATGGTTGGAGAGGAGAATGAACCTGAGAATATTGCCGCCAAGGTCCACAATCCTCTCTGGCCTTTCTTTCCTCTCGAAAAAAGTCCTCTGCGGGGGTTAACGGGATCAAACGAGTAGATTTACGGGGAGCGGAGGCCCGACGAACCTGAGCATCCAGAATGAGGCCTCGTTGCTCGTCAATCCAAAGATCCTTCTCCACCAACTTGCCATCCTCCTGAGGGAGGAGACAGTTTGTGAAGCAAACGAGACCGTTGGGAGAAGACATTCCTGGGAGAAGAAGACGGTCGAACGTTTTAGTCTTCTTTATTATAAGTACTTGACTACCAGACTGAACCATGTGGAAAACCCGGAGGATATCATCTGCCGGGGATACCCATCGTACTTATTCCTTCTCTCGCTGTGTGGTCGTGGTCGGGAAGGGAGACAGGCTGCACGAGACATCCAGGCACCGATCCTGCACAGTTCTGGCTCGGTAGCCGCCCTTGCGCTCCTTCTCAAGTCAAAACCACCATCTCTCCCTATCGCCCAACCGATCACCCTCAAATCTAACCATGGCAAGCCTACATCTCCGCCTTTTATAACTTTATCCTGCCTCTCCTGACCCTAATCCAAAGGCATCCGGTGTTGGCGTCAATGATGAATGTCTCACAGCCTTCCAAAAACTCAAGCTCGGTCACAAGTTCAAGTACATCATCTACAACCTCAACAAAACTAATACCGAGGTCGTCGTCGAGAAAACGAGCGACGAGGCCGATTATGACACTTTCCTCGGCGATCTCCCAGAGAATGAGTGTCGATGGGCTGTTTACGACTTCGAATATGAGAAGGATGGTGGTAAGAGGAACAAGATCACCTTCTACAGTTGGTAAGTCCCTGTTCATCGACCGCAGCCCGCATTCATAACAGCCGGCTCATCGCCTTTCCTTTTCTCTCTCGTCCGGCCAGGGCTCCTGATACCGCCAAGATTAAGCAAAAGATGTTGTTCGCCTCTTCCAAGGAAGCGCTGCGACGCAGTCTTGTGGGCATCGCCACAGAAGTTCAGGCCACCGACGTCAGTGAGGTCTCCCACGAGTCCGGTACGTACCCACCCGCCCTCTCCTTTCTCTTAGATCCACGCTGATTGTGTTTGTTCATCAGTATTGGATAAGGTCTCTCGCTAAATCCTTTCCTTACGCTTTAGCGATTCCTTAGGAGATCAGTACCTCCCCTTGCGTTGCCGGGGTTCTTTGTTTATTGTAATCTCCCGATGTCGTAGAGTTGAAGCCAAATCAACTGTTCTCACGCTCCCCCCGAACGAACCCAATTCCCAATATCATCAAAGGTGTAAGAATTCATTGGCCAAAAATTCAAGAAAGAGATGGAAAAAAGCACACGACGAAGAGATCTCGCTAGAAGTCTGTAATCGACTTTAACCACCCAGTGACACCGGATTTGATCTCTGGAGGGCTAGGCTGGGGTGGAAGGTTGCGAGCGATGGCCTTCGTCGGGAATGTGGGACTAGACTGTCGAGGGCGTTGGTTCGCAGTGGGTGGTTGTCGCGACACTGTGTTGAGCTCGATTTCCGCCGACTTCTGTCCGCTCCGTCGGTCCTGTTGAACCTCACGATTCTCTTCCACCCGTTTTTCATCTGACTGTTTCTCCTGCGCTTGGACTCGTACTGATTTGTTGTTTGTGGGAGTAGGTTCCTGGGGGGGCATTTCGGGTTCTTGCTTTACCTCGGGCGTCACTCCAGTTTTCTTTTCCCCTGCACCCGGATGGGGTATCGGCAAGTCTTCGATGGGCTCTTCTTCCCGGGATTCCAAGATATTGGGGGATGGATATGCGGGGGGTTCACCCAAGAAATCTAGGGATTGTTCTGGGATTGAAAACCTCAACCCTGAACAAGAGAACGAGATCCTGTATTAGCCCTTGCGTCATTCCTCGATCACCACGGGACACTGGCATCAACTCACCGATAAAGGCGAGGAAGCGGTTGAGGTTCTCCAGGTGGGTGTCAAGCCTTCGCAGACCATACTCATCGAACAGTTGGAGAAGCTGGTGCTCTAATGTATTTTCAGTCGGGTTGGTGGACCGGGTAAACGCAGGGGCTGACCATCGTACAAAAACAGTGCCCGTATTGTTCGCGGGAACACTTCACTGACATTACCATCAGGTAACTTGATTTTCGAAAGGGTTGTCTCGAAATCCGCTTGTTCATCGAGCGTCGAGTTCTCGTGACGAGACCGACTACGTATCGCCGAGTCAGGGACGTTCGTCGCGAGAGGCGAAGAGCTTACGAGTTGTCAAGTTTAACCTGCGCCTCCTGGAACAGAACATCGTTCTCTTCAGCCATGTTCTTGAGGTTTTCGATAAACTTCTTTGCCGCATTGGACTGCCCCCATTCGCCGACCTCGATCTTGACCTGAGCCTGAACAGATTCCATGATCTTCTTCTCGATCTTACTCCTACGCACAGAGTAGGTATCAACAACCCAATGGCCGACGAACCGTACGGAATACCTACCGCGTCGTTTTTGCAATCTGTTCCTTGACATCGTTCTTCACATCGCTCCTGAGATTGTCGATTTGTTTCTTCTGAGCTGTCCTCGTCTCGCTGATGTCCTTCTTGAGGAGGTTGATATCTTGTTGTAGGTCTCCCTACGTAAGTTATTCAGCGATTGGACATGCCACACAAAGGGTGACCCCACCATCGTGGGGCTACGAGTGGTACTCGTGGCGGACTGGAGGTTTAGATCTTCGATGATCTTTTCGCTGGGGACGATATGGTGAGGACGAGGTCAGGTATCCAAGCTAGTTACGGTGCTTACACTTCAGAGAGTCTGGTCGCGACATCCCCAACCCTCTCTCTAACCACAGGAGTTATAGGGGCAAAGGAGGGGGTTCTCGTGATAGATCCTGCGGCCGCAGGGCCATGACCGTTTGAGGTGGGTACGGTCATCGTAGAGTGTGGCGGGGAGAAGAGACAACAAACGCATCCCTGCGATCCCCTGCTCGTTTTATCTATCTTTGACTGAATAGGACGCGTGTATTCCGCGAGGCAGAGAGAATATTAAGGGATCTTGAGCAAATCGGATTGCGATCGTTGACATATCCGGAAGCGAGTGTGGCATCCAATCACCCGGTGTTTCATTTCCTGTTTCCGAGTTTACTTGTCCAGAGCGAACCCAATGGTATCGTACAGAGAGGTGTGCACATATACACAGCAACCTTAATGGTGGCGGGGGTCATGTTCGTGGGCGGTCAGAAAATCACAGCTTGGGCCGCATCTCGAGGACGACATCCTTTCCAGAACCTTGGACCAAAAAGTCCCTGAGGTTCCCCAAAGCACGCAATTCCATCTTCTTCTGGGAATCCCTCGTCTCCGTCCCCATGTGCGGAAGTAGCGTTACGTTGTCGAACTCGAGGAGTCGCGGGTTCACCTCCGGCTCGTTCGGATACACATCCAGACCCACAGCTCCCAACTACGGACAAGGTAGGTTAACAAATATGCGGACAAGGTAACTGGTGGACATACGTGGCCATCTTCCAGCGCTCTGATCATCGCATCCTCATCGATGACCTTTCCTCTCGCCGTGTTGACCATAATTGCTCCCTTCTTTAACCCTCTGATCATCTCCTCCCCTACAAGACCTTCCGTCTCCTGCCTCAGAGGTATACTGATGGCCAGCACATCTGCTTCTTTCAGGAACTCTACCAATCGTTCCTTCGGATAGTATTCGGCCCACGGCGGTGCACCCTGGGCGGGGCGTCGATTGTGGTAGATTACTCGCATGGGGAAGGCCCGAACCAACTCAGCGATCCTCGTTCCGATTCCGCCCATACCGAGGATGGCCAGAGTCTTGCCTGTAACATCAAATGCTCGTCCGGAGTCCAGACCGGTGTTCCATGCCCCCTTGCGCAGATTACGTTCCGCCTTGGAGTACTGACGGAGCGTAGATATGATAAGATACAGCGCTGTTGTGGCCGTCGCGTCGTCAACGGCACCGGGTGTGTTCGACACCTTGATGCCTAGGACGAACGTCATGCTCGCGAGTGGTGGATAACGGCTGGCTGGCTCACCCTTGGATATACACGCGGAGACGTCGATCTGATCATAGCCAGCCCCGTTGTGTGCGATCCACTTGACTCCCGTCTCAGCCAGGGCAGAGATGATTTCTAGATCGAAGACCCCGATAGATTTGGCGGAGACGTTGTGTCTGTACACGCAGACGATCCCAGCGTATTTCCCTCCTGGCTTGAGGTTCTTCAAAAAGTTGGCCCTGTTGGGAGAGTCCATTCGCTGGGGAACGGAAACAGAGCTGAGTTCGGTTCAGATCGTGAGCGGCGTGGACTGACAATGATCTCCGCCAAACCGGCGAACAGCTCGTCGGCCTCAGCGTCGGCCCACGCGAGATTGCCGCAAATTAGAACCTTGGTCATCGCGGTTGATCCACAAGGTGCACGATCAACGTGGAGCAGTCGGTAAACTGTAAATAAATCAGCAAAAAGAACTCGGATACGGGGAATCGAACCCTGAGCTGAGTCACGCGAGAGGCGGCAATGTTAGCCGTTACACCATATCCGACTCTGGATTCTGCTCCTTTTTACACAATATATCACCCACTGCCACTCAGTGCTAAGCTCCTCCACGGCCCGTTCTCAGCAACTTCGCCCCCTCCACCATCCTTATCTCCCGTTCCGGACATAAATTCAATCTCGCAAGCCAACCGGCTTGATAAATCACCGGAGGCCTTATCGGGCCTCACAAAGAGAGAGTACGACTCAGATGGGGTTGTATCCCTCCGACACATTGCACTGTATCAACCCGCAGCTGGTATTCATCAGGCAGTGCTCTCTCGGATTTCCTTGTCGTTGAGCTGCCTTATTGCCGTCTGGTTTGCTGGTTGACTGGTGATCCGCGTCTGGATCAACTCCCGTACGGTCTTGCTTAGGTCAAGGCTCCCGAGGTCGGAATTTACTACACCATTTTCTCATCACCAACTCATCCACTAACCATCTCCGGGCTGAGGGTTGACAAAGGACTCTACTTATTGGTTTCACAAATGTGATATATTAGAGCCGGCTTTCTCCCCTTCGCATTGGTAAATCCTTGGGAACTTCACGGGGGTGAATACCCACGCAGGACGGGTGCGCCTTTTGGATGTCCTCTCCGCTTCGCAGAAACGATTGACAAACCTGGAGACCCCCAAACTTGTCTGGGTGAGCGATATCTGAATCGACGTGCTGTTCACGTCTGGTTCGAATGTGTTATAACCTACTATGTGCTTACGCGCCGCTCAAGTCCGCGCCATTTACGGAGGGGTGCCGTACAAGGTTATATGGATCGTGTGGCACTCCTATGTCGCTGCTCATTCCCGCCTGAGGGTGATTCAGTAGCACCTGAAGAGCGGGTCGATTCATTCCTCGCGCGATGGCTCGACCGGATAAGTACCCGGGGTCTGCGACAAACCTTTTCAGCCGCTGGATAAGTTCTAATAAAGGTTAGTAAAACTTTCCAACATACTCCCGGATCTTTTACCAACTTTTCTTGTACAGCGGTTGCGAGGTGGTGGGATGGCATCAAAATGGCATACAGCTGTCGGCCGCTCAGGGAGGGCCAAGTTTGCTGGACCCTGATCTACAGTGACTCTGTTCTAGCGCTGGATGGACAAGACGACTCCAGTGACCACTTAATACATCGGGTCAATTCAGTTTTGGCTGGAGTGACGATGGATGACCACAGGACTTGTCGTGGGAACACAGTCCCCATCTTCCAACCGCTGACCCCTATCCGGGAGAACGGCCCCCCCCCGGTCATACTTGCAGCTTGCTGCCGACTCTGTTTCTGTACCTTGCTTGCGAGGTTTCCCTGGCCTCCCTGAAATTTTTTCTTTGGTGGAACTGCTTCGCGCTGGAATCTATGGCTTATCCTAGCTTAACCCCGGCTCAGGGTGTTGAGTTCGAACCCCATTGAGGACCTACGCACGGATCATAGAAGCGCGCAATGACCTGATGTCCCGATTGTGGCATCTCCCCCGCACGGGTACCGGTGTTCGCGGGCGCGAGTTCAAACCCTCAATATCCGAAACTAATACCATGACTAGCGTAACAACCGAAAGCCTCTTATACCATTCAGGGATCGAGCGAATGATTTGAGGGTCATAGAAGAGTTTCGCAGAATATTGAAACGGGCTGATCACCACAATGACCTAAAGATATCGATGATAAACTTTGGTCTTGATTGGTTCCATCCTGCATTTCCAGTCCACATCCCGAATTATTACCCATTTCCTTTCGCAGGCAAGTGTGTCCCAGGGGATAGAAGTCGGCAACCCAGATGGATCCCCGGCGGAGGCATGCACCACATTCAAATTGGGCACCAAGCTGGGCGTGGGCTGAGCGTTTCATATATTACGTCAACGTGAGCAGAAACCCCTCTCTGATGAGAAGAAGCGCAACGTTTGGGTGGAACGTGTTATGCCAAGCGTCGAGGTGTGCAGACTTCTCTAGCTTATATCTCGCCCCAATCTTCAGTCCGATATGGTGTAATGGCTAACATTGCCGCCTTTCACGTGACTCGCTCGCGGCAGCTCGGGGTTCGATCCCCCGTATCGGAGTCTCATTTTTTTTAAATTGTTACTCCCTTCTCCCGACTTCTTAACCTACTCAGATGGTATATATGAAGCTTGAATCCCCGGTGTCGGGTCAGCTTATTTGATCACATCGACTCGTCGACATGGCTCGATCACCGAAACCGCCGGATCCAGGATGCGTATTCAATTCCCGGCGTGGTTCTACTACAAACCACCAGCTCCACTCAGGTTCCGAGCCTTTGAGAGGGTTCCTGTGGTGATGGATATAACTCTGTACGAGTCTGCGGTCGGTTAAAGTAAAAGAGGTCTGGCTGTTGGGAGGGAAGTTTGCTTTCCCCGACACGCACTTTCCAATTAATGAACCCGGGGCTATTAGTTGATGCGGTCGAGGAGGACATGTACGTACCACGTTCCGGTCTGTCCGTTCTTTACCGGGAAGTTTCTTCCTCGGATGTGCCGTCCAGTACCCGGCGAGTTCTGTGATATCCCCGATCTCGGCTTCCGCATGAGTGGACCAACGGCGTCTCGAGTGAGGTTCTGCCAGGGATGGGCTTCCTGAGGTTAGGGTAGACCGCACGGTATACAGTCCTGTGGGGAAGGAGATGCTCCATGACCCATCCAACCGCAACCGCACATGTTCCTCCTTGCAACGAGCCCCCCACCCCCAGTGGGATCTCCATCAATGAAGAAGGGGCCACGGCTGTCGATGATGTCGACGAGTTCGTCATGTTTTGGGACCGAACTTCACTCGCAGTAGGGTTATTGGAGTGGAGTTAGAGTTATCTGTGAAGGAGGACGGCTGGGAAAGATATCGTACCAAAGTGGGGTGATTTAGTGCCCTATCGTCCGGGAGGAGGGCCGAGGTTTACAACCATGGAAAGTCTAGCATTCGTACCCCTCTGGTCCACCCCGACCTGGTGTGGCCTGGGTTGCGAAAGCGCAACCTCGGGACGCAAAAGAGCCGGGCCGCAGTGCAACCTCCAGCTGGAGGTGGGGACACCAAGTAAATGGTCACAGGATGTACCGACCCCGCCCCCTCTAGTTGAGCGTCCGGCCATCAAGCTCAAGGCCGAGTAACAGAGTTCTCAGGCGATTTAATGTCCCCGCAGCTGTTTAGTCGGTGGATGCCTCTTCATCCCAGACGGTTGTGTCTGCCAGTAAGTATCAGGCACCACAATACTTCCGTTCTTTAGTTATATATCGGCGCTCGCAATTCACGGGGTCACGCACCACAGAAGCTTGGCGCATGCTTTTCGCCAAGAATAATTGTGTCCCGGCGAAACTGTGGATGATCAATATTAAGCTCGAGTCGAGTTGAACCAAGTGATCCGGGCCGGTTGGCTCCACCCTTTACAGCCGCTTGCAATTCGACTCGTTTTTTAAAAATCACACAGGATTTTGTATTTGTGTGTGGGGCCCGGTGTTGACGGCATGATCCACGACACATTGCTTCAGGAAACCACGGCAGCAGTGTGCATCGTCCTTGCACACCGTCCTTGCACCGTTCCCAGAACATACCACCCAATTTCTACCACTCAGCAGAGGGCCGCTTTCTGGAGCCCTTTTGACAGCCAATCCTGTCGTTCGCACATTCCCTAGCGTACCCAATACATTTTAACCACCCATTCGTTGAAAGCAATAGGGAGTACCTACGAGCGAGATGAGGAATTTCAAAGTAGGGCCACCGCGGTCTCCCCAAGCGACGGGTTGCGGAGCATTTCGTAAACACCGGACCCCACACACAAATACAAAATCCCGCGTGTGTTTTTCCAAAAACGGGCCATCGAACTGTAAGCGGCTGTAACCTTGCATCAATTCAGAATCACACCATGGAAGAAAAAACGAGGCACTGAAAACCCCTGTCTATATGATATCGTGACTATAACCGAGACAGTTATCTAGAACTACAGTTATCACACAACAACCAAAGGGGTGCACATACAGTACATCGAGGCAAGCCAGCATAACCAGTACGAAGAAGAGGTTCCAATGATGACATCAGATCGGAGGTACAGGATGGGGAGTGGGATGGAGGACAGGAAGTCTCGTGAAAAAGGCGTTATGCATCAAGCAGTCCCCCGTCGAGGGGAGTATTTGTACACGTAGAAATCTTGTGGCGTGATGCGCAAGCGCACACGCGGTCTAATTCTGGACGATTCAGGCATACTTCCAGGTCATCTTGAAAACGCCTTTGTTCAAGTCATCAGCCAAAGCTGCGAAGAGCGAGGGGGACAAGTCTATATGTGAAGAAGGGGGGGGTGAGAATGAGACTCGATGTGGAAACTAGTGGGGGGCCAGACTCACCAAGGTTTCCAGAGGGGCAGCCGGGGCACAAGTCGCGGACAGTGGCGGTCATGGTCCTCTTATTCGCCGGGTTGGTTATTTGAAGTTTCTGTGCAAGTGATAGCGTGACAGTGTCAGGGGTGCCGCCGGATCCCGCGAAGAATGGAGTCGATCGTACCTGATTGCAATGTGACCCGCCGTTCCAATCGGGCTGAGCCAGAGCGACGATAAAGTCGCTATCTTTGTTCCGGTAGCCACATGCTCCTAGACCCACGTTAAACCAGGTAGCCTGTGCATACCCACGGGGAAAAATGAGTGTTGTAAGCATGCCGATCCATGGCGCGCCGATTACGACAGTGTCTTACCGTTCCACTTCGGGTGGTCGCCAAAATATTAACACCATTGGGATCGACAACGTCAGAGTCATCGCCAGTCCCATCATCTACAACAGTAGAGTCGGTGGAGTCGGGTACATCTTGACCAGGGGTTTCAAGCCCACCACAGGTGGCGTTGGTCGGAGCGGCAGAGGCAAAAATGGCGAAGAAAGTGAAGAAGAAGAGGATGACGAGAGTAGAAGTGGAGACGGAGCGAGACATCGTCACTGACTAGGAGAGTGTGATTGGAGTCAGGGGCACTGGGGACCAAAAACCTACCGAAAGACAGACCTTTTATAGGGCGACAAGCAACATCCCGCCCACTCCTTCTTTCGTGCGTCACGTTTCGCGAATGAAAAACTGAGGATGGCGCCAGGTCCATTGAGAAAAATTTACTGCAGCACATGATGTTGTTCGCATATAATCGGGTTTAGGGGTGGGCGGAGGCGAAACCCTGACCCACATTACGAAACTGGGACGCATGTTCCGTTGTATATCCTTTTTTTTCTTACGGTCATCCCGAGGGCAACAATGGGGGCGGCGATCGGCGGGATCCATATGCGAAACGTGGTGGTGAGAAGGCCCGCGCGTTTTTCATCAGCTGTGCAGATGGCAACGCATTTGAGCGGGAGCGGTAGGGTCTAGAACAATACGTCCGTCCCTCGTGTTCCTAGCGGGATGAGGGCATTCAATACATCACAAACTCTATGATATTCGTAGTGAACCTTTCGACGACCCCAGTTCTGCCCACCACTCGGTCTTTTTCTTCGATATCAGCGGTGACGTATTCTTCGTTTTTGAGGAACGTCTGACCACCGTCGAGAGTCCGGAGCTTACACCTTTCTTCCCACCACCAGACGGATCGTTGTCCCCTTCACCGTTGGAATATTTCCGTTTCTTCGGTATTCGGGGGAGGTCCAAGCGACCCGAACCCTCGGAAGATGGTAGCAGCAGGCTCTTCCCCTTGTCCCACTCACGTCGATGTAGACGGTATATTGCCATTGTGGCCCTGGCGTCTGTAACCTACATGCAAACGTAAATACGTGTGGAGCAGCACTGAGCGTGCGGTGAATTAAACGGACACTCGAATGCTCCCCTCCTTGGATTTGTATTCCGAATTCTTGAGCCGTAAGATTTCTCAGGGCTGGGCGCCGGCCCTTCGAAAGTTTGTATTTGTACGCAAGCTGTTGGGTGTCTCGTGTAGACGGAAATGGGTGCGACAACAGTAGTGCCTGCCAGAGAAATACCGTAAGATATAAAAAATAAAAAATAAAAAGAGAGAGCTCATTATGGGCACACGTGCCTTGAGGTCATTAAAGACAGCGTGCCCCACCAAAACCTTGTCCTTTAGTAAAGCGGCCACTCGCCTCTGCACTTCCCCAAACGGTTGGGCTGCACGTTTAGTAACAGTCAAGGGAAAGTTACCGAGGCATTCAAACACGAGGAGTTGAACTTGCCATTAACCATATCACTTGGGCGAATTCCGCTCCATTCAGTACGGTAGTCGACAACACGCTCGCGTTGTTTAACCACTTCGTCCAACAGGATCACCCCGTGGTAATTCACGATACTAACGCGAGCGAGCGAAGATTCCTCGCCGTCGATACCCACGCCAACCATTTCACAGTCAAGGGCGACGTATCTCCCTGGCCTTCGTAAGGTTTAGCCGGCCTATGTTTTGGAAGACCCGAGTTCAGAGACGTACTGCTTTTGGTGATCGGTATATCGGTCTTCCAGTTCGCCCAGTACCATCCTCCGCAATGAGTCGATGGATTCACCATTTTTCATACCCATGGGCAGACTAGTTGTGGAGGGCGCTGATTTTGGGGCCACATTTGTGGGTGTCGAGGGGGAGGAAACCTCTCCGCGCTTGAAATGCTCCTCCGGTGCGGGCTCATCGCCGAGTTTTCTCTTCTTCCGTGGGCGAGGGGCGTTTGGGTTCATCTCCTGCAGAACTTTCGAGATCTGCCCTCGCATGAGGAGAGAGAGCGACTCACAGACCTTCTGCAGAGCGAGCCAGTTCACAGACGGCGGCTCCTTGAGTTTTGCACCCATGGAAGGTCTTTAGGCAATGCGGTCACAGATGTGACAGGCAGATCACACATTCGCGTCACCACCAGATTCGCTTTCCGCACCTGGGATCTCCCCTCCACCTTCCGAACTCACCCTTGGGCGCACACTCCCCCGTTTCCATACGACATCCAAACGTCCTTTGATTCATTATGGGTGGTGCAGGTGCGAACCCCATTTCACCAGCTTCACTCGATGCCAGGCTCATTCGTGTCGGATGACACTCTTTCCCAACCTCCCCGGCAAAACAGGATGGCTTTTCCTCTTCGCAGTGCTTATGGCTGCTGGTCTTCTCTTCACCATGGTCTTCTTCGTATGTGTCGCCTCGGTCTTTCATTGGGCGCACATAGTAGCCAGGCTGAACGCTGACGTGCAACTCC
>Ga0307511_10000115_pt1 | contig 72695 bp, 70 predicted proteins | sample 13_EM_MG_FD_200266 | JGI IMG/M metagenome (GOLD analysis project Ga0307511, IMG submission 200266) | Populus trichocarpa ectomycorrhiza microbial communities from riparian zone in the Pacific Northwest, United States - 13_EM | ecosystem: Host-associated > Plants > Roots > Unclassified | place... | reverse complement strand
ATTTTGAGCATCACCCCGTTTGAACAAATCCCTCTCCATGAACTGCTTACAAAGACCTATGATGCGAACCGAAATCCCTATGATTGCAACCAATTGCCCCTGTGGTAGTTAAGATTGGACACTACTGTCAGAATATAAAGAAATCCGAAAAATGCGCCCCCAAGATGGGCCGAATGGGCCACTTCGGGCATCCAGTTGAAAATAATTTGAACCACTTCTCCCACAACAATTAGCAGCGCAAGAGCCCACATGCTCATGCGAATGGGCAGGACAAAAAATAAGAATACAACCAAGCGGGCGCGGGGTGCAGTCGTCCCGGCTGCGGCGATAAGAGTGAAAATCGCCCCACTGGCTCCGATGATGCCCTGGTCGGCATTCGGATTGAAAAAAAGCCAGATGAGGGCCGAAGCCACGGTTCCTCCCAGGTAAAGTACCAGATAGCGCCAAGCGCCGAGCAGTCTCTCCAACGCGGGCCCCAGGCAGATGAGCGGAATCATATTCGCCACGATGTGCAGCCAAAAGAGACCAGGGTCGCCAAAGATGACGACCGCATGGGCCCAGGCGTAAGTCAGAAGGGTCCAATAACGGCCCTCGACCATGGTCTGCGGGCTAAAGGAAAGCGCATCGGCAATCGTATCGTTGCCGTAAAGATTGACGCAAAGAAGCTGCAAAAGAAAAACCGCGACGGTGGAGCCGACCAGCAACCAAGTCACCCAGGCGAAGGGAGGACGCATCGGTGCCGGATGAGAATAAGGTTCGGGAATCACTGCGTGCATCATGGCCGGAGGCCGAATCAACCTGTCCCAGGAAGGAGCGACTGTCCAACCAGGATTGGAACCTATCTTAAAAATAATAATCCGTCATCCGGCCGCTGAGCGACTCGCTTTTACTCGGAATCACCCTGCGGACCGCCAAAGCGGAAAAAGGGTCGGATGGCTCGCGTAAAGTCCGGGGAATTTTTGTGGGGTGTAACGTTGCCAAAGCCACTCGGCTGTTTTCATGATGAAGTAGGCGTAAAGAATGGCGACAAGCCAGGAACCGAGGATGTCACTGGGATAATGTGCCGCGCAGTAGATACGAGAATAGCTGACCAGCGCAGCCCACGGCCAGAGCCAGAGCGCCCAGCGTCCAAAGATGGCGTAACCGATCATGGCCAAAGCGACGTTATTGCAGGCATGGCCGGAGGTGTAGGATCGCCCCCGGGTCACGTGCCTCGGCTGCGACTCGCTCACACCGGAGACATTGACGACGCGGAGGTGCGATTCGGTTTCCGACGGGCGCGGACGATGAATGGAAAGTTTGAATCCCCAGTCGATCATGCCGTCGCCAATAATCAGGCACGCGGCCACGAGGACGAGAAGTTGCCATCCGCGAAAGCCGCCAAAGATCAGGATGAGAACCACCGTCGCGATAAGCGGGTAGCGCCAGGAATCAAAATCGCTGACCCGGGCCATCAATGGATCAAGCCATGGTCGGCTCCAAGTCTGATTAATCAGGTAGAGCAGATGCAAATCAAGCGCATGAAACCAGGTCAGGAGAAACATCGATGAAGCCTAGCCCAGGAAAGAACTTCAGGGCGAGAACCGCTTCTCGGAAAGATCAGCGGCAACTTATGCCCGAATTACAGGTACTGCGAGAGGATGGCCGCAATTTCGCGGCACGTGCGGGTCGTATCGAGCTTCAGCCCGGAACCGAGCCCGATCGCCGTGGAGAAAGGTTCCCCCAATGCACTCAAACCAGCAGGAGCCGAACCGCTACCCGCACCAGTGTCTTGCTTGGGATCTGGCACTCCGGTGCGAAAAGCGAGGACATACTGCGTTTTGGATCGATCCAGGTCGTAAACGTAAACGTTGGTTTGCAGCGTGGTTTCACCCGCACCAGCTCCAATCGTCGTGCGGAGTGCTCGGCTGCCTTGATAAACTGTGACGAATTCTCCACCCACCAGCCAACCATGGTCGGGAAGCTCATCCACCCAACGCGGCTCAGCCGGAGCGAGCTTGTTCAAACGCTCTTCGAGCTGGTGAACAAAGTTGGTCTGGAAATGTTTTTTAAAATCGACCAGATCCACTCCCTGCCGCCCGACCAGCCATTTGGCCGTTGTCGTATCGAAAGGAGCGATATAAATGTGAGGAGGATTAGGCGTCAGCCTGACCGTTGAACTGGGCAATGGCCCGGTGTGAATGGAACCACAGCCCGTCAAGGCGATGGATGCCACCACCGTAAAAGCGATTCCGGCGAAATAAACCCCCATGCGTTGCATGCTTAGCCTTTACCCGAAAAGGCGGAGTGAACGCAAGAGAATTTACATTTAATTATGGAAAATCTCTTTTAGGCCTGTTCACTCTAGAGGTTGCCCAAAAAGTCGGGATACTTGAAAACCAAGGCAAGCCTCGTAAATTCATTCCAATATCTCCCTCCTTGCCAAGGAAGATGAAGATGCTTCAATTTCCATTCCAGTAATCACACTTGAGTGAACCACTCACCGTTTCTTCATGTGCTCTCATTCACTTTCATCGCAGTGACGCCAAGAAACTAAACTCCGGCTAAATAACCATGGATGTCCTTACTCTCAAGCAAATGATCATCCATGAAGCGGAGGCCTTTCGTTCCGGCGTAACGGATGCGGCGCTCATGGAGGCCGCCGGGGAAGCGATGGCTCTGAGCATCATCACAATCTATCCTCATGCGCATGAATTTCTTATCCTGATCGGCAAAGGTAATAACGGAGGAGATGGTTTGGTCGTGGCACGGTACCTGACCGAAAACGACAGACGCGTGCGGGTTATTCTCACCCTTCCCGAAGAACAACTCGGTGAATTACCCCGAATTCAACTGAAACAACTACGCACTTCGTTTCCCCATGTAACCATCGCAGCGTGGAATGAATATGCCGATTTCCCGGACAGTGATGGAGTCGTCATCGATGCCCTTCTGGGCATGCAGGCCCGGGGTCCGTTGCGGGGAGTCCTCGCAGAAGTCGTGGCGAAGTTGAATGCCGCACGCGTGGCGAATTTTTTTCGCACCGTGGCGCTCGATTACCCCAGCGGACTCGCCGCCTACGACGAAGAAATCGCGCCCTCGCACCGCGATGTCGCCGTGGTTGCCGACGTTACCCTGGCCGTCGGCTTCCCCAAGAACGTACTGATTCGCGAAGCGCTTTCTGCCTGGGTCGGACGTCTCGAAATCGTGCCGTGGGGGCGGACGTCCCATCGCCCAACCTCGCGTCAGGTACTGGTTGGTCATGAACTGGCCAATCTGCTCCCACGCCGTAGCGCCCTTGCGCACAAGAATGATTTCGGGCGGCTTGCCATTGTCGCAGGCAGCATCGGTTTCACTGGTGCACCGATTCTTTGCGCCCAGGCGGGGCAGGCCACCGGCGCAGGTTTGATTTCAATCGTTACGCAATCCGATGTGAATTGGGTCATCGCCGCGCAAGCCCCTCCGGAAGCCATGGTTTCCGGATGGCCGACCACGGCCGAGACTCCGCCGGTCATCCAAAACGCTTCGGCGATCGCCATTGGGCCGGGACTGGGCATTGAAGCGCATACGGTGGAGATGTTGCTCGCTGTCTTGGCCGTCGGTTGCCCGGTGCTTATCGATGCCGATGGATTGAGCGCTCTCGCGCTGAATCTCGATCTTTTGAGCGCAGCCAAGGGGCCCGTTTTGCTCACGCCTCATCCCGGTGAGATGGCACGCCTCATTGGGCGTAAATTTGAAACGGACGAACGCGAAGCGGTGGCGCGCGCTTTTGTCGATCAGCACCATGTCACCCTCGTTCTCAAAGGCACGCGAACACTCGTCACGGCGCCCGGCCAACCTTCCTTCATCAATACCACGGGTAATCCGGGCCTGAGCACGGGCGGTTCCGGCGATACGCTTTCCGGAATCATTGCCGCGCTGCTGGCGCAGGGACTAGCTCCGTTGGAGGCAGCCCGGCTCGGCGTTTGGCTGCACGGTCACGCCGCCGATCTGGCCCTGGCTGAACGCGAATGTGAGGAAGGACTGACCCCCACCATGGTCTGCTCTTATCTTGGTGAGGCGCTCGTCTCTCTGCGAGCCCAGGCCACCGCGCCCGTTGGTTTGATCGAACGGGCGAAGAGTTTTCACCAAACCCAATTCTGAATATCATTCAGAATAAATGATCCGGTTCGCTTCCGCTCAGGATGACGGCCTTTTCATGCGAGCTCATCACGTAGCCTGTGATTACTCTTCCTTTTCGACCCACTTTGGCAAAGGAGCCACGGCACGGCCTTCGAGCGGACGACGGTAATCGTAAATGCCCGGGCTGCTCTGCGCTTTTTCGGCGTAGGTCTGAGCGAGCATTTCAAGATGCGCATCGATGTTATCGATGTGATGCAACATCCACGCCTCGGGCGTGCGTGGGGTGACCGGCGCTCCGTATTCTTTTTGGCCGTGGTGGGAGGCGATGAGATGGAGGAGATGTTCGCGTACGGCCTCACGCGGTGGTTGGGTGACAGCGGCAAATTCCGGATTGGTTTCCAATCCGCGCCAGAGTTTATTGACCAACTCAATGCCGATGGTGATATGCCCAAGGAGTTCGCCAATGGTCGTCATGGGACTGATAAAGCCCTGCGCCTGGTAATCGAGTTCCCAGAGTTTGCCGCAATCGTGAAAAAGAAGACCCGCACGCACGAGGTCCCAATTCAATCCCGGATAAACCGCCTTCAAGGCGTCGCCCGCGCGTAACATTTGCGCCGTGTGTTCGAGCAGGCCTCCGCGCCGTGCGTGGTGATAATCACGCGCCGCCGCCGCACGCCGAAATTTTTCGCCGTACTCCTGGAGATACGTTTGGGCCAGGAGCCTCAAGCGCGGATCTTTAATAGCTTCCACCATCGCGGTGACATCCGTCCAATCGCGTTCGAGCGCGGCGCGGCGTTCCGGCGTGCCCGCAAAAAGATCGGTGATTTCCTGCTTTTCCAGCAGCCGGACCCGCAGCCGATCGACATTCAGCCCGTACTGATTTCGCCAGAAGGAGGCGTCCAGCCGCACGCAATCGCCGTCCTGCAAATCGTGGCACGCGTCGTAAGCGTCGTTGTCCTCCCAGATCTTGAATTTTTCGGTCGCGGTGCCATCGGAAATTTCCAGTTCGAGGTAGGGCTTGCCCGCCTTGGTCACGTTCTCGCGTACCTTCGCCACCTGGCAGGGCACCTCCGCTTTTATCGCGCTACCGTCGGCCAGCGTCGCCTTGGCAATTTCCTGTAAAGTCACGTCCTAGAGGCTGTCCGAAAAGTAGGCATGGGTCACGCCGAAAGGATTTTTACCTTGGGGCCAGGAGTCGAGCGAGGAGCATAGCCACAGTGCTACGTGACGAGTGAGCGACGCAGCCCCAAGGTAAAAAGACTTTGGCCCGGAGGGTGACGGCGAATTTGGGGTGCTGCGCACGGCAGTATGATACTGACGAAGTTTTACTGCCGTCCGCAGGACCTCGTCGTTTGCGCCTCGATTCGTCACGTGGCTCAAGCCTACTTTTCGGACAGCCTCTAAGAAAGCAGGAAACCGCCCGTTGTGCACAGAAAGTTTTAACAAAGGAGAGTGGAATCTTTCTCGCGAATATCAATTCATCGTTGGTCTGATATAATGATCTCCAAACGAAAGTGAAAAAAACTGCCCGCAAGCTCAGTCTCGCCGAAACCCTGCGCCGCGAAGCGTTGGCGGAAGTTCGCGCCGTTTATGGGGAACTTGAAAATCGTCCGATCGAGCGCGCCTGCCTGCGTCGCACCGAATGCTGTCATTTCAAACTTACGGGTCGCACCCCACAACTCACCCGTGGCGAGGCGCTCCTGGCGGCGCGGGCCGTACGCGCGGCAGGAAGAAAAGCACTGCCGGAACGCCCCGATGGCGCGTGTCCCTTGTTGCGCGAAAACGGCGCGTGCCTGATTTACCAGGACCGTCCTTTTGGTTGCCGCACTCACTTTTGCGCGGCAGCGGGCGGACCCTACGCACGCACCGAAGTGCTCGATCTCATCCGGCGGCTGGAAACCGTCGATGCGCGATTGGAGGGTTCTGGTCCACGTGCGCTGCCCAACGCGCTACGAGACGAATTGCGCGCACTGGAGTAAAACTCTCCCGCCGTCGTGCCGATGGCGGCTACCCGGTCAACTTCACCGCATCAACCATCTTGCGCGCTTCTGCCGCTGACGGTTGGCCCGGCGCGGCGGGCGCATCGAGATAACCGTAGACCAAGTGGGAGCCAAGAGCCGTGAGCACGGAACGCGATTGCGCGGCATAGGGGCCAAGACCCATGGCGGCGATGGGCCAGCCGGGATGGTTGACCAACAACGCGGCGAGTTGCTGCAAATCGCGCCACGTCTTGATTTGCGCGGCCACTTTCAAAATGGTTTTGGGCTGCGGATCGAACTCTCCCGCCCAGCGCGAAATTTGCGCCGGTGTGGCCGGTTTCTTGATCGCGTGCGCGGACAGCACAACCGTTTTCCCAAGGCGACGGGCTTCATCGATCACGGGCTGCATGGCGCATGCGGTTGCCAGTTCCACGTCGATCGCTTCGGCCTGGGGCAGGAGACGCAGAAACAGTTCCCGACGTTCGCTCACGTTCCAGATGCACCGACCGCCCTCGGGTGGGATGCGCAGCGTGAGTAGCACGGGATGTCGGCGTTTTTTCAATGCCATCTCGATTTTTACGGGCAAAACTTCTTCCGCCAGGAGCGCATCAACCCGCACCTCCACCGCGTCGGCGGGCAAAGTTTTCCGCATCAGGGCGCGAAGGCCCGCCGGCGTTGTTACCGTTCCAAGCACGACGGGAGAAGTTTCAGGAAATTTCATGAGTGATGTTCCAGGGTGATTTCCGCCTCCGTGTCGGCCGGTTGCGGCGTGCTCCGGCGAAGGATGCGCAGGCGGCGAACGCGGCGCAGGCTCACTTCAGCGGCGATGAGTTGAAATCCTTCAATTTCCAATTGCTCCCCACTGTGCGGCACACGGCCCCAGTGACGCAGAGCCCATTTTTCCACGGTTTCGGTCGTCTGAGTTGGCAGCGGCCAACTCGTTTCGACGGCCAGATCGCGCAGAGGCAAATCGGTATCGACCAGGACAGACTCCTTGTTTCGTTCGAAGAAGGGTCCTTTCTCGATGTCGAATTCATCGCGAATGTCGCCTACCAATTCCTCGAGCACATCTTCAAAGCTCACCAGGCCGAGCCAGGTTTCATCATGATCCAAAACCAGGGCGAGGTGATTACGCGACTTGCGAAAAAGTTCAAGCATCGCCGGGAGACGCGTCTTGGCCATGAAGGTCAGGATCGGTCGTACGATGGCGGGAAGATTCGTCTGCGCGCCGAGCGCCTGATATTGCCAGAGCAATTCCTTCACGTGAATCACGCCCAGCACCTGGTCCCGCGTCTCGCCGCAAAGCGGCAACCGGCTGTAGCCCGATTTTTGCGCCACGGTCATGTTTTCCGCCAGTGACTGGTCCCGCCACAGAACCACGACCTGTTCGCGCGGCAGCATGACCTGCTCGGCAGTCGTCTCTTTCAACCGGATGGCCTTGAGCATGATCTTGTTCACCAGCTCATCCGAGGGATGAACATGGCGCGAGTTCATCAAGACGTACTGCAGCTCTTCCTGATTGAAGCCATGGTCGAATTCTTTCGTCGGCGGAATGCCCATCCACATGAGCAACCGGTTGGCCGTGCGGTTAAGCAGCCAAATAAACGGATAGCAAATGTGATAAAAGAGGACCAACGGCGCCGCGACCCACATGACCACGGTACGCGGCCGCTGAATGGCGAAATATTTCGGCACCAGTTCCCCAAGGACGATGTGAATGAAGGTGATCGCGGCAAAAGCGATGGCGTAGCTGATCGAGACGACTGCCAAGTCGCGCGTGATATGAAGAGCCCTCAGAACTCCGGTGGCGGCATCGAGATGGGCGATGGGCTTTTCCAGCCATTTCGCCACCACCGGCTCCCCCACCCAGCCCAAGGCGAGACTGGTCAGCGTGATGCCGAGTTGCGTTGCTGAAAGATAACGGTCCAGGTGAGTCGTTACCCGGATGGCAAGCCCAAGCCGCCAATCCTTCCGACCGGGACGGCGCATCGATTTGAGCTGCGACCCCCGGATTTTGACAAAGGCGAACTCGGTCGCGACGAAAAAGGCATTCGCGGCCACCAGCAAAATAATGATCCCGGTTTGCTCCGGGTACTTGATCCAAAGTTCAGCCAACATCCCTCCAGATTAACGCAAGTCACTGACTATGACTATGCTGAAACAGTTCCAAGTTGACTGAATTGACTTCTCCGGCCGTTGCCATACTCTGATAATCAAGGAGTTATGGCTACGGCATATGAAAGCAGCGCTTGGGCGCAAGTGAAAGAAGGCTGGCGACAGCTCTATGGCTCCTTTCCCCGTCAGGGTGTCAGCGTGGAGAACCACGAATTTTCCGCCACGGCTCCGGTCAATTGGGGCCGTAGTTTTCATCGCAATAGCGTGGAGCTTTGCCTGAACCTGCGCGGCACCGGCACCGTCCGCGATGGCCGGGTCGAGGCGCGTTACCAGCCGCACACCGTCGGCTTTTATTGCAATACGAATTCCGACCTCGAAGCCCGACGCGCGGCAGGCGAAACCCACTCCTTCATCACGATCGAATTTTCCCGTGGTTATCTCGAGACTCAGGTCGAATCGATGGAAGATGCCCTGCATCCTGCGTTGCGACGCTGGCTCACCCACAAAGCCGGTTCCGCCGCCGATGTCGGCGCCATGTCGCCGGGGCAGGAAGTCACCTTCCAGGCCTTGCGCCAGCCGCCCGTTCCCGTGGCCGCCCGAAAACTCTGGTACCAGGCGAAAACGTTGGAACTCCTTTCCCAGGTTCTTTTCCAGCCTGCGCCGCAGGAGGAATTTTTCTGCCAACGGCAAAAACGGGTGGCCCGCGAACGCGTTGAACGTACCACCGCCATTTTACGCAGCCATCTGGCCGAACCGCCCGATATCGAGGCGCTCGGGGCGCAGGTCGGTTGCAGTCCCTTTTATCTCAGCCGCCTTTTCTCCAAGGAAATGGGCATGACCATCCCGCAATATATGCGGCAGATTCGGATAGAGCGGGCGGCGGAATTGCTTTTGGGCGGCAGGCACAATGTCACCGAAGCGGCGATGGAAGTCGGCTACTCTTCGCTGAGCCATTTCAGCAAGGCGTTCTGTACCACCATTGGTTGTTGCCCGGCGCTTTTCCCCAATGCCAAGGCGCTGGTGGATAAATTCAAGGCGCGGAAAAACCTTTCTCTTTAAACCCGTCGTCTCGGGTTGCATGGAGCATGGTTCTTTTGAATTAAATCTGTCGTTGGCCCCAGACGAATGACAGCATCAATTGAAATGGAGAGGCTCTCAACGAAATTCCGTCATGTCACCTGCGCTTCCTGTTGAAATTGTCTCTCTTCTGGCCCCCGAGGAAAAAATCCTTTGGCATGGTCAGCCCCGTCCTTCTGTCTTCATGGTACGCGGTTTGCCCAATTTGGCTTACGGTGTGACCTGGTCTGTGCTGGGCGCCTTTTGGTACCATGGCTCCGGCGGTATTGGTCAGTACTCTGCCTTCGAAGGATGGTGGAGGCTTGTGCCCCTGCTCAGTCTTCCGTTCATTTTGACTGGGTTTAGTTTTTTCTTTTACCCGATCCGCCTGGCTGCGCGCGCCCGGCACACGTGGTATCTCGTCACGAATCGACGCATCTGCATCGCTGAATGGCACAAAAATAAAACGCCGCAGTTTCGTATTTTTTCAGCTTCGGAAATGGGTCCGCCCCAGATCGTGAAGCGCATCGACGGACTTTACGACGTGATCCTCACTCTGCGCGCGCAGAATAATCCCCATCTTAAACCGGGGCTCGATTCGGGTTTTTTCGGACTGGAAGACGGCGAAGCTGCTGCCGGGGCAGTCAATGTTGCGTTGAATCCGTGAACTAAGACTGAAATCGCGTCACTCTTGGGACATTGCAGATTCGTTCCAGCCAGGGCGACAATCCCCGCTTGGGCGCGGGATGAAGCCAGCCGATGGGCGCGTGACTGCGGCTCATCTGTTGGACCCGTTGCCGTAAACCACGCCAGGTCTGGCCCGGCTTTTCTCCTTCAGATGGAGTAGCCAGGCCATCGGAACAAATCAGGACGTGATCGCGGACGCTCGCCCCGCTTCGCAGCCGATGCCGGTGGAGAAGTTTTAAGGCCGGAGCGATCAGGCTTTTGCCGCCAGCGGTTTGGAGGTGCGAAAGGACCGATTGAAAACGCCGGGCATTGGCGCGACGCGTCAGCCAGCGGGTACCGTGCTGATCCAAAATCAACAAATGAAACCGGGCTGTCTTACTAGCTTGGGCCAGGGCGGACAGAACATTGCGTGCGGTATCGAGAAAGTGACTGGCCCCGGTCGAGCGACTCGCATCGAGAAAGCACCAGAGATTTTTCCGGCGATGGGGTTGGTGGCGATGCAAAAGCAATCCCTTCCCGCCTTGCCGCCAGCCGTTTCGAATGGAGCGGGAAAGCGTCTCCACCCAGAAGATGGAAGCCGGGGAAGGCACCGTCGAAATCATTCCTTTATTTTGAAATGAGTGCAAAGCGCCGGACGCTGCGGGCTTGAGCCACCATTTAAGCAGGTTGTCATGAGCTTTGTTTTCCATGGGGAGAAGCGACCGGATGTCGGGACGCGCCTGCCGGGGTTCGGGGGCCATTCTTTCCGGCGAACGACTTGAAGAAGGTGCCTGCTTCATGGAAGGTGACGATGAATTTTGAGGAGGATGTTGCGCGGGCGGATGTTGGTCCGTCTGCCGATGTCCCAGACATAATTCCCAAGCCTCGGCCAAATCACTCTCCTGAACGCTTGCGCGTTTTTGCCAGACGGCGGAACAACGCGCTGTGCGCAGAACCGCCAGTTCGGCGCGAACTCCCTCCAGATGGAGTTCACCGGCCTTGAGCGCCACGGCCCGCCGCAGTTCAGTCGTAACTTCGACCTCTTTCAGGCGACTGCGCGCAACGTCGATGCTAGCTGCCAGTTCCTGCGTCGCCTTAGTATATGAAGAGATGAAACTTTCCGGTTCATCATCGAAGTGCATGCGGCGCTGGACGATTTCCATGCGCTCTTCCGGGGTGAAATCGTCGCGAATTTTTACACCATGGGCAAAGCGATCCGAAAGCTGGGGCCGCAGGTCGCCCTCTTCCGGGTTCATCGTGCCGACCAGAATATAGCGGGTGGCGATCTGCCGGGTGAAGCCGTCCCGCTCCATGCGATGCTGACCCGAAGCGGACGAATCGAGAATCAGGTCGGCCAGGTGATCGGAGAGAAGATTAATCTCATCGATATAGAGAATGCCGCCGTTGGCTTCCTCAATCAGGCCGGAGCGTCCCTGCCATTTTCCCTGATCGACCAGCACTTCCGCATTCACCGAGCCAAGCAACCGGTCCTCGGTTGTTCCCAGCGGTAGCTCGATAAACGGCGCGCGATCTTTCGTTGCCGCGGCGAGAATTTTCGCAAAGCCACGCACGAGGGTGCTCTTGGCACAGCCACGATGACCGAGAAAAAGCGTACCGCCAATACGCGGATCAATCGCATGGTAGATAAGTGATTTCTTGGCGAGTTCCATGCCGACAACCGCCGTGAAGGGAAAAGTGTTCATTCCATGTCTCCGTGTAATTCCAGCAAAGTTTCTTCCAAAGCGGAAAGTGTTTCCTGTCCGGGGTGCACCCACAAGCCCCGTTCGGCGGCTTCCATCATGCGTTCGCACGCCTCCTGCAACGCGGCCGGATTATGTCGTTTGAAAAACTGTTGCTGTTCCGGCGCCAGCAGCAGCTTCCGGGAAATTTCTTCATAATGGTGGTCCTGAATGAGACCGGTGGTCGCATCGTAACCGAAAAGATAATCGACCGTCGCGGCCATTTCGAACGCGCCTTTATAGCCGTGATTGCGCATGGCTTCGATCCAGCGGGGATTCAGAACGCGGCTGCGAATGACCCGGATCAATTCCTCTTCGAGCGTGCGGACGCGGGGGTGTTCCGGCTGGCTGGAATCGCCGTGGTAAGTCGCCGGAGCCACGCCGCGCAATTCCTCGATCGTGGCGCGGAGTCCTCCCTGAAATTGAAAATAGTCGTCCGAATCGAGAATGTCGTGCTCCCGGTTATCTTGGTTTTGATGTACGACTTCGATCTCCGACAATCGTGTGCGCAGTAATTCACCTTGCTCGGTTCCTGATCCAGTGCTGTCAAAGGCATGGCCTCCCCAACGGCAAAAAACCTCCGCGAGATCGCGCTTTGATTTCCAATTTCCCGCATCGATGAGCGGCAAAAGACCGGCGCCATACGCGCCCGGTTCGGAACTAAAAACGCGCAGACCAGCGAGACGTCCGGCTTCGATTTCATTGATTCCCTTCGAGACAAAAGCCGCGCGGTCCCGTAGCCACGATTCGCGAACGGGATTGGATTCCGGCGGTTCGTCCTGCTCCGCCAGACGTTTGGGCACCGTTGCCAGCAGCCGCATGGTTTCGCCGAACGCATCGCGAAACAGTCCCGAGACGCGCAACAAAACATCGACGCGCGGTCGCCCGAGAAGACTGGCTGGAAGAATGCGAAAATCGACAACCCGTCCACTGGCTTCTTCCCAGACCGGTTCGCAACCCCAAAGCCAAAGCGCCTGCGCAATGTCGTCGCCGCCGGTGCGCATGTTGGAAGTGCCCCAGATGACCAGGGCAAGTTTTCGCGGATATTCGCCCGTCTCCTGCCGGTGACGTTCGATGAGCGTTTCGGCCATGGCTTTGCCGCAACGCCATGCGGTGGGGGTGGGAATGACGCGCGGATCGAGCGAGAAAAAATTGCGCCCGGTGGGCAGAACATCGAGACGGCCCCGGGTTGGGGCGCCCGCCGGGCCGGGGGGCACAAATTTCCCCGACAATCCATTGATCAAATTTTGCAATTCGTCTTCGCAACGAGCAAGGCGGGGCCGAATTTGCTGACAAAGAAGACCGCGCAATTTTTGTAGATCATCGTTTTTATCGAGGGTCACGTCATGATCAAGCGCGTGAGTAATCCAGGCGCGCGCGCGGATTTCCAGCGCATCGCGTTCCGGTGCGGAAAGGGAGTCAATGTCTGCGTTTTGCGCCAAGGCCTCGAGAAGGCCGGGACGATTTCCGGCGGGCACGCGCAACAGGCTTAAAAGAAAATCGATTTCCAATTCGCCGACCGGATTTTCTCCCAGAATGTGCAGGCCGGATCGAATCTGACTCTCCTTGATCTCGCAAAGAAAATTACCGAGGACATCGAGAGAGCGATCTTTGCCGGGCAATTCCTTGCTCCAGGAAGCGGTGGCGAGAACCTGCTCAATTTCCCGTTCGAGCTCCGCAGTCCGTGCCGGGTAGAGTGCCGCCGCATGGGCGTGCTCTTCGAGCAGGCGCTCCATCCGTTCCAGGTCGTCGTAAAGTCCGGCCCGTTTGATTGGCGGCGTCAGGTGATCGACAATCACCGCACTGGTGCGGCGCTTGGCCTGGGCGCCTTCGCCCGGGTTATTGACGATGAACGGATAAAGATGCGGCAGGGCGCCAAGACAGAGCTGCGGGTAATCGTCTCCCGCCAGCGCAACGCTGCGGCCCGGCAGCCATTCCAGATTTCCATGTTTGCCGAGGTGAACGATGGCGTCTGCATTGAAGACTTCCCGAATCCAAAAATAAAACGCGAGGTAAGCAGGCGGAGGCGGCAACGTGGGACTATGATAAATGGCCTGGGCTTGCTGGGAAAAACCTCGCGGCGGCTGAATGCCAATAAAAATATTCCCCATTTGAATTCCGGAAATCGGTAGGGGTTGATCAAAAGAAAGTCCCCATTCTTTGACCGACTCATCTCGAATCGCATCCGGCCATTGTTCCGCATACCTTTGAAAAACTTCGGCCTCCAGATATTGGCGGCAGGGCTTGCCCCAGGAATGCTCCGGATCGTTAGTGACACTCTCCTGCAACCAGCGCATGAGTTCCTCTCCATTTTCGGGCAATTGACCTACGACATAATTTTCGCGCTGCAAGGCGCGGAGAAAATTCACCGTGCTCGCCGGAGTATCGAGGCCGACCCCATTGCCGATGCGACCATCGCGATTGGGATAATTGGAGAGGATCACCGCGATCTTTTTTTCAGCGTTTGGCTTTTTTCGCAAGCCGGCCCAATTTTGTGCCCATTCCGCTATGTGGGCAATTTGTCCCGCTTCCGGCTTTAGTCGCTTGATCTCGCATTCGAGTTCGGTCAGGGCAGTTTCCTTTTCCTTGAAGCCAACGACGGTGCCAAAGACGCGCCCATCGATTTCCGGCAACGCAACGTTCATTGCGATCTCGGCGGGTGAAAGTCCGCTGCGACTCACGCGCCAGTCTTTTTCCTCTCCGAGCGCCACAGGGACTTGCAAGACGGGGCATCCCAATTGTTCCAAAAAAGAGAGCTGGTTCTCACTGCCCAATTCAAGGGAAAAACTTTGCATCGTGAGGATGACATCGGGAGGCGATGCCGAGGCAAGACGCAGGAGTTCCCGTTGCGCTGCGGGTTGGCGCAGTGAAAAGGAGTAGAAGCTGTGAACCGCAAATCCCTTTTCTTCCAACGCGGCAAAAAGCGCGTCAATCACGGCGAGATCGCCGGCTTGGTACCAGGCCCGGTAGAAACAAATCCAGGCGCAATGTTGGCCGGTTTTTTCCGAAACCCGATGGACGCCAAATTCCGGCATGGACACTGGTTCGGGCAGGGCGTGCGCGTTGTTCCGGAGAAGAAGGTCGATACTTTCACCTGCCCGGCGCATATTTTCCGGGCCGCCTTCTTGAAAAAATCGGGCGAGGCGCCGGGAGATCTCGATTGGAAAATCATTCAACGCCAGGAGGTCCTCATCCGCCGCGTCGGTGACAGGAAGAATGAGCAAGCGCGGGCGGGAATCTTCCTCTTTTAAATCAGCGAGCCCTTGAATGAAGTGTCGGTAGTAGGTTTCGCCACCCAACAGGCGTGCAATAACCAGGCGGGAATGACGAATGACTTTTTCAACATAATGATCCGCGCTCACCGGCTGGCGCAAAGCTCCGGCATGAGCCAAGCGCAACCGGCTCCCAAATCGCGAAGTCCAGGCCTGGGCCGCCATCGCCAGATCAGTATCGGCGGCGCTGAGGAACACGACCTCCGCGGGCGTCTGCTCAATGAGCTGGAGTTCGCGCTCCGTGTCGAGACTGCCCGGCTGTGTCTGCGTCCAATGCATGACGAGGCTGGTTTACTGCCATTCCGATCCGGTCAAATCGTGCATGAGCTTCGCCACGGCGTCGCGGCGCAGATGATAACCGATGAAAACGATGCTTGAATCAGTCTCGTGCGTATGAGCGTCTTCAAAGTAAGTTTGCACGCGGGAACGCACGGCCTGCATGACCAAGCGGTGATGCTTGCCCTCGATGGCCGCAAAGCCCTTCGAACGCAGGACGGGTTGCTGCAGCGTGATGGCGCGCAGGGCCTCCTTGAATTTTTCCAGGTCCTGCGGCTGCGAGGAGCGAAGGACGAAGGATTGCCAGCCCGTGTCGTGCTCGTGAAAATGGAGATGGGTGTGCTCGCCATGTTCGTGCGCCCCGATGCCGGTATGGGCATGGCCATCGAACTGGCTCTGGTCTTCCAGTGGTCGGTCCAATTCCATGGGCGCATGACTTACCGGCGCGTGGTGGTGATGTCCATGATGATGGTCGTGATCGACCACGGGCACAGGTTCCTCATGCACGTTCAGGCCCAGGCAGAGACGCGTATCGAGTTCGGCGTGATAGGCCATTTCGAGGAAGCGGACCTTGGGTGCTTTTTTTCGCACCAGTTCTTCCGCGCGCATGAGTTCGTCTTCGGAAAGTTCATCGATCTTGTTGAGCACAACAACGTCGGCATTTTCCAACTGCTCATTGAGAATGCCATCAACGGAAGCGAGATGCGCGGGAGCTTCCGCCTTCTCCGCGCCGGGGACGGTTTGGCCCGATTCAAAATGACCCGCGAGAAGATGCGGCGTATCGACGACGGTGAGCACGGCATCGAGCTGGAAATCATTGCGAATTTCCGGCCAGGACAACGCGCGCATCACCGGCGTGGGAAGAGCAAGCCCGGAGGTCTCGATAATCACATGGTCGATCTGGTCCTTGCGGCCTTGCAGCTGCTTCATGATGGGGAAAAAATCGTCCTTGATCGTGCAACAGATGCAGCCATTGGGTAGATCGTGAATTTCCACACCGCATCCTTTCCCGGCGGTGCGGAGCAAAGCGCCATCAACGGAAACTTCGCCGAATTCGTTGACGAGAACCGCCAGGCGGCGGTCGGGATTTTTCTTGAGCAGGCCGCAAATGAGCGTGGTTTTTCCGGAACCGAGAAATCCGGTGACGATGGTGACGGGTATTTTCATAAGCTGGGTTTGTTGGGGACGAGGTATTTATTCAGCCATTGGACAACGGAAGAAAAATCACGGACCACGTGCGGGTAATCCATGACGGGTCGTTGCACAACGAGCAAAGGAATTTTCAAGGCTTGCGCGGCATCGGTCTTGGCGGTGAAACCACCGGCCTCGCCCGCTTCCTTCGTGACGACGCAATCGATCTTCCAGTTTCGCCAAAGCGTTTCGTTGAATTCCCGGGAAAACGGTCCCTGCATGGCGCAGATGTGCGCACGTGGAATTCCCGCGTCCAGCGCCGAGGCCATCGAGGCGGCATCCGGGGTCAGGCGCACAAACCATTCGGCTTGAGAAGCGCGTTTTGCTTGCAGGAAAGTGGCCAGGTCCTTCGAACCGGTCGCGAGGAAAATACGTTTGCCGCGGTCAAGCGCCAGCTCCGCGGCTTCGTCCATCGAGCGACACGAAATCGCGCTCGGCGCAAGTTTTGCCGCGGGCCGCTCATAACGCACGTAAGGCAGGCCGAGTTCCTGCGCCAGCGAAATCAATTGGGCGGAAATCCGGGTCGCAAAGGGATGCGTGGCGTCGATGATCGCGCGAGCCTGCGTGCGTTTTAATTCCATCCGCCGGGCTTCCATGCCGATACGCCCCGCATGCACGGTCAATTTTGGATACTTGGTTTCAAGAGCCTCCCGGCCATAGTCGGAGGCGGCAGAGACAATGACATTCCACGATTCCCGAGCCAATTCAGCAGCCAGCGCATTGCCATCACTGGTGCCGGAAAAGACCCAAACGCTTTCGGGAACGGCTTCCGTCGTTGGAGCGGAGGCGTTTTTTTCGATTTCCCAGGAATTATAGCCTCGTGGTGTGTAGATATAATTTCGTTTCCGTTGCGTGAAACGGTTGCCGATGAGGATGGTCGTCAGCATGTCAAACCGGCGGTCGGACAATTCCGCGAGCGTGCAGATGGTTTTCTCCTCGCCTTCGCGATACGCGTTTTTTACGACGCCGCAGACGGTATGGTCCGGCTTGTGTTCACGAAAAAGATTCAGGATTTGATAGACACCGGTCTGGCGTTGCTGGCTTTGTACATTATAGAGTGCCACGACCATGTCGGCTTGGGCCAGGTGCCGCGCGCGGTGTTCGATCCATTCCCAGGGGCAAAGCAAATCGGATAAAGAAAGCGTGGCGAAGTCGTGCGAAAGCGGCGAGCCCAGCAGGGAGGCACAACTATTGGCCGCTGAGACGCCGGGAATGATGGTCAGATCAAACGTGTCCGTTTCCTGCATCTCCTCCAGCACCAGCGCCGCCATGGCATAGACGCCGATGTCGCCGCTGGAAACGAGACTAACCGTGCGCCCCTCTCTTGCGAGATCAAGGGCCCGGGTGGCGCGTTCCTTTTCCTTCGTCAGTGGAATGGAGCAAATTTTCTTGCCCGCAATCCACGGCCTGATCCATTCCAGATAGAGTTCGTAAGCGACGATTACATCGCTGGCCCGCAAGGCCGCTTCAGCGCGCGGGACAATCAGGTCGGCAAAACCGGGACCGACGGAAACGAGATAAAGTTTGCCCGGCGGATTCATGCCATGGCTCCTTCTTCCACCACGGCAACGGTCACTCCCTCGTGGGCCAACTTGGGCGCGATCAGTTTTCCGCGAAAAGTCGCGAGCAGGGCGCATGGCTCACACACGCCGTCGACGCCAATATTTTCGCGCACCCACGCCGAGGGCTCGGTGACCCATGGGCGGCGTTTCAGCAACTCGAGCGAAATCACGCGCAAGGGAAGATCGTGCTCGGCACACCAGGCGAGCAAGCCTGGCTCTTGCGCTTTCAGATCGACCGTGGCCACTTCGCGCACGTCGCGGAAATCACGCGAAATAGAGTTAAGCGCCCGTTGCACGGCCTCATCAATGACGTCGGAGGAAATTCCTTTACGACAGCCAATGCCCAGGACCAAAGGCTTGAGCGTTTCGGTGGCAGTCGTAATCACAGGAACTGCTCCCGTACAATTCGCCACCTGATAAGCGAGACGATTGGCCCCGCCCTCGTGCCCGCCGAGCAGTGACACGGCAAAACGGCCCGCTTCATCCAGCACGACCAGGGCCGGATCGGTCGTCTTGTCCTGCGGCAAGCCCTGCAAATAGCGCACGGCGATTCCGGTGGTGCCAATCAGGATCCATTGACGGTGTTGCTGCCAGGCCGCTGCGAAGGCTTCGCGATTACTTTGGGGTTTTTCCGATTGAGGAAGATAAAGCTGCGCGCCAAGTTCGGTCGCGAGGCGTTGACCGATTTTTTGCGCTTCCCTCCGCACGATCCAAATCCCGATGAAAGAGTTCATGAGGCGGCCCCTTTCCCTTTGCGAAAGCGATGCGAGTAATCCCCGGCGTACAAGCGCGACTCCGCCACGGCGCTGTCATCCAGCACCTCGCCAACCAGCATCATGGTGGATAGCTGCCACTCGCTTTCCTTTACTCCGTCGAGCAATGTTCCGAGGGTGGCCCGATGCGTTCTCTCCTGCGGCCAAGTCGCTTTCTGGACCAACGCGACCGGTGTTTCCGGCGGATACGATCCGAGCAAATCGGCCACGACCTCGGGCAGTTTTGTTCCGGAAAGAAAAATACAAAGAGTCGCGCGGTGAGCGGCCAGCAACTTGATCGATTCACTGGCGGGAACAGCCGAGGCGCGTCCACTGACCCGGGTAAGAATGATCGTCTGCGAAATTCCCGGCTTGGTCAGCTCCGCGTTCAATCCAGCTGCTGCGGCCAAAAATGACGAGACTCCCGGAACAACTTCGTAGGCAATGTCGAGCCGGTCCAGTCGTCGCATCTGTTCCGCTGTCGCGCCATAAATCGCGGGATCGCCGGAATGAAGCCGGGCCACGTCCCAATTCCGATCAAGCGCCCGCGCATAGAGCGCTTCCTGCTCGTCCAGGCTGAGTTTGGCCGTATCGACAATTTCCGCGTCGGGACGGCAGTAAACCAGCATGTCTTTGCTGACGAGCGATCCCGCATAAAGCACCATCGGAGTTTTCTTCAGGAGTTCAACCCCGCGTACCGTCATGAGGTCCACTGCGCCAGGGCCTGCGCCGATAAAATAGACTTTCATGAGGCGACCTCCCGGTGGCGCTGGGTCAGGGCTGTTTTGCGAATGAGCATAATTGAAAGATAACCGTTGGCTTCGTTCGACTCCAGTTGCGCCAAATCCGTGTAGATTAATTCTTCGGGCATGCCGACGCGACGGCCAAAGACGCAATGGTCAAAAATGCCTGATTTGCGCAGAAGGCCAAGCACACCGGGAAGCCGTTTGCCTATTTTCATTAAAACGACAACGTCGTGAGTTTCGATGGCGCGGGCCAGTTCATCAAGATCGTTAGGGCAAGGCAGAATCAGAACGCTTTCCTTGCCGACGCCAAGCGAAAACCCCGCGATAGAAGCAAGCGCGCAATAACTGGTAACGCCGGGAAATGTGCGATGAACCAAGCCGGGCAACAGACCCTTGATCGCAGAAAGGGTGTAACTGTAAGTGGAATAAGTGAAGGCATCACCAAGAGTGAGGTAGGCGACGTCATGACCGGCCTTCAGATCGCCTGCAATCGTCGCGGCAAGCGTGGTGTAATGTTCGGTCAGCACGGCGCGGTCGGGGTCCATGTTGAATTCGATTTCGCGGAATCGTTCGGCTGGAATTTCCTGGGTGGGCAGGCAACGACGCGCAATGGAATAATGGAGGGAGCTCGCGCGTGGCGCGTAGATGACTTGGCAGAGCTTGAGTTGTTCCCAGGCAGCCACGGAAATCAGGCCGGGCTCTCCAGGACCGACGCCCATGCCGAAAAATTTTCCCAAGGCACTCATGGATTTTCTCCCAACGGAGTGCCGTCCATCTGAAAGAGCCGGACTTTCACAGCCTCCACCCGCTCCAATTGATGCGAGATAAGACGTGCCAGGCGTGTTTCCACCGCTTGCCAAAAAATTGTCGCGCAAGTTTCCGGCTTAAGCATCTCGACCATGTGCTCCACCGTTTTTGCCGATTCCATCCGCAGCACAAGACCGGCAGGTAATCCGAGATCGCGGGCGACACCAGCCAGGGCCGGAAGGGCGCTGCCGCTTTGTTGCGAGTGAGTATCCGAAACTCCATCGAGAATTTTAGCGAGCTTGCCGGGATGGCCCACGATCCACAGCAGGGGAAGTCGATGGTCGAGTTCCGTCAGCATGGTGTTGATGCAGGCGAACGCGAATCCGATGAAGTTCGACATCTGCACTACTTGCTTCAATGGAAGTTGCAGATGCGCGCGGGCGAAACGCTGGCCCAGGTTGCCGGGCGCGAGAACGATTTCGGCGGGCCGGTCTCCCAACGCGACGCGAATATAGATTTCGATTGAGGCCTTGAACGCGGCCATCGACTTGGGTTCCACAATTCCGGTGGTGCCCAGGATGGAAATACCTCCCACGATACCGAGCCGGGGATTGAATGTGCGCTGGGCAATTTTCGTTCCGTTTTCGCAGCCTATTTCCAAATCAAAACCTTCATCGGCCAATTCCGTGTCGCTGACAATTTCCCGCACGGCGGCGAGCATCATGGCACGCGGGACCGGATTGATCGCCGGTTCTCCCACGGGAATCTGCAAGCCCGGCTCGGTCACTAGGCCCACGCCTTCACCACGCTTGAAGACCACACGTCCGAGTTCATTCCGCTTCACCCGGGCGAAAAGTCGCGCCCGATGGGTCTGGTCGGGATCGTCGCCCGCATCCTTGATGACGTCGGCCCGCACGGCGCCGTCGGACTCAACTTTGATTTGGTCGATGGGTACCTCAAGGAAATGTCCGAGGTCGGGTAAGGCGACTTTCACGTTGGAGGGCGATTCATGACAGATTAATTTGAGCAGGGCCGCTTGAACGGCGGCAGTCGCGCAGGTGCCGGTCGTATAACCGCGTCGCAATCCGTTTGCGGCCGGTTGAGAGAGATCGTAGGCCGTCGCGCTCATGGGATTTGATTGGCCAACCGGATGAGCATCGCATTGACCACCGCAGCGGCCCAGGGTGATCCGCCCCGCGTGCCGCTATTTGTAATGCGGGGCACGCGCAGGCAGCGGCGCAGTTTTTCTTTGCATTCCCGTGTTCCGACAAAACCGACAGGCAGCCCGATGATCAAATGGGGACGCCATTGATGCTCGTTGACGAGACGAATGGCTTCTTCAACGGCCGTGGGCGCGTCGCCGATGGCCAGAAGAAGATTATTTCCATACTGCATCCAGGCGCGACGAATGCCCGCCGCAGATCGAGTGATGTTCGAGGCTTCCGCCAGCAAGCGGGTTTCTTCATCGTGCACGCAGCAACTCGTCACCAAGCCAAATTGCTCCAGCAATGTCCGACGCAGTCCGCTTTGCACCATGGTCACATCCGTCACAATGCGGGTCCGTTGCGCAAGGGCTTTCAATCCTGTTTCGACCGCTCCAGGAGAGATAAAGACATCGTCGACGATTTCGAAGTCGCCGCTGGTGTGGACGAGGCGCTGCAGGACATCGCGGTCCATTTCCGGAACTGCGCTCCAGTCTCGTCCTTCGCGGATAATGCGAAAGCTTTCCACTTCAATCGGGTGCGGCAGGTAAGGCTTGGGCTTTTTATTTTCAACGGGCAAGGGCGCAACTTCTGTGGTCAATCCGACTCCCGCCCCGCGAACATGGAAATGATGACCCTGTTGCGGCGCGCCCTTCTCTTTTTCATAGCCGACGATTTGAACGCGATATTTGCAAAGACTGCAATTCATGGCCGCCTTGCCTTCGATACTCTCCGCCGCTCGCTCCAGAAAAGCATCCGCAATGAGTTCGGTGACGCCCAGATATTGGGAATGAAGAACTTCAACATCAGGATTCCGCGCGGCAAATTCGTCTGCGGCGGCATAGATCCGTTTGACCAACACGCCGGTGAAAAGAAAGAATGGTGCTACGATGAGTCGCTTGAATCCCAGCTTGCCCGCCATCACCAGCCCCTCGGAAGTCAGCGGCTTTGCCGTGCCGGAATAACAAACCACAGAGGCGCCAAAGCCCATGCCCTCTTCCATCATCCGCGCAAGTTTCGAGACGTCTGAATTTGCATCGGAATCGGTGGTGCCACGCCCCACCACAACAAGACAGGTCTCGGAACGCTTGATCAGATGCGAGGATTTTGCTTCCGCTTCGATGATATTTTTACGGAAGGATTGCAGGACGAGCGGATGTAAATGTAACGCCGCTCCATAATCGATTTGCGCGTGGGGAAATTCTTTCCGCAGGACCAGCACTTCACTCGGCATGTCGTTTTTGGCGTGACTGGCGGCCAACAGCACTCCAGGCACCACGGCGATTCGCTGCGCGCCTGCTTCCACTTGATGGCGCACCGCTTCGTCAATCGTCGGGCGGGCAAATTCCAAAAAGCCGTAAGTGACACTACGTCCGGTGCTTCTTTTCTTGATGAGCTCGATCAGGTTTTCAAATTCCTGCACGCCTTCCGGATCGCGACTGCCGTGACCTGCGATGACGATGCCATAATTATCCAGACGCGGGGCGATCACGATTCCGTCTCCAATTGGCTGGACATGGGGCGCAACGTGCGAATGAGCAGAATGCTCATGTCACTGAAATCAGCCGTGCATTCGCCCAGCGATCCGCGCCAGGTCGCTTCGCTTTGCGTGAGTCGCTCCCAAACCTCCACCGGATGTGTCGCGGGAATACCTCGTTGCAGCAGGAAAGCAGCGATGTCCTTCGGCATGAAATCCCAGGGCCGCGGAATCACGATGGCATTGCGTCCGTCCTGCAGGACGTGAACCAGGTGTTCCTGAAACGGAATCAAATCGCCGCGTCGATGAAAGGTGATGAAAGTCGTTTCGTCGAAACAGACGCGCCCGCGCGAAGCCAGGATTTGTGCGGAGCTGATACCGGGAACGGTTTCCACTTTGTGTCCGCAGGCTGTCTCGACGCGCTCCAGAAATTGAAAGCCGGAGAAATGGATGTCCCCCATAAAGACCACCGCGCATTTGAGTCCAGCCCGATGACGTTCTGCCGCCACGGTCAATTGCGCGACCTGATCTTTGTAGCCCATGGTGATGATTTCGCAGTCCTTTCGGATTAACGGCTTCACGATTTCGACCACGGCAGTGAATCCCGCGACGACATCGGCTTCTTCGATCAATTTTCGTCCGCGACCCGTTAGATAATCGAGATCGCCCGGACCCGCTCCAATACACCAGATCATATGCGTGCGACCTCCGGTTTGGCTTGAAGATTAAAGAGGGACTGGGCGACAGCGCCGCTCGAAGCAAAGTGGAGATGGACGTAGGAAGCGTGAAGATTGTGGAGACGGCAGCCTTCACGCCGCTCGGAACCGGCCCGTTTACGTCGCACGTTCCAGAGATTGGCCCGTTCCTTTTCGGCCCGCCAAATCGAGTGATGAAATTCGTGGCCGTGAAAAACGGCGCTCTCGGCATCGTCGTTTCGCGCAGCGAGGCAATACCCGAAGTGGTGAAGCTTCGATGTCATTTCCACCGCTCCGGGAATGACTCCGGCCATGGGAAAGCTTTTGCCATTCCGCGTGATCAATTCCTGGGCGAGGTACATCAAGCCGCCGCATTCCGCATAACAGGGCAGTCCCGACTCGATTTGATCGTGCACTTCCGCGCGGAGAGACTGATTTTGGGCCAGTTGGTCCGCAAATACTTCCGGGAAACCTCCGCCAAAAAGAAGGCCGTCGAGATCGTGCGGCAGCGTGGAGTCTTGTAGCGGAGAAAACTCGATCAACTCCGTTCCCGCATCCCTTAGGTAATCGAGATTGGCTTCGTAATAAAAATGGAACGCCTGGTCGCGGGCAATGCCGATTCGTAAATGGGACTCAGGAAAAAACCGCGCGGGAACTTTTTCTGAAACCGGACTAAGCAGCGCGAGAAGTCCTGCGATATCGAGATGTTTTTCCGCCAGCTGCGCCAGCTCCGATCGGGAGGGAAGCTCTCGCTCCTGACTGGCTTGCAGTCCCAGATGACGTTCCGGCCAGTGGAGTTCGTCGCACGGGGGAATCGATCCGAAGACAGGAAGACCCAGTGGCGCGATGGCCTCGCGAAGATAATCGGCATGACTGCTGCCGTTGACCTGATTCAAAATAACACCGGCAATCCGGCCCGGCCCGGCCTCGGCGATGAAGCCCCTCAAGGTAGCGGCCAACGAACGTCCCGCCTTACCGCTCGGCAAAACGAGGACCACCGGCCAGTCCAGTTGGCGAGCGAGCTCCATCGTGCTGCCTTCGTCCGACTGGGAGTCGCTCCCATCAAAAAGCCCCATAACGCCTTCGAGCACACCCAGGCAACCCGTCGTATGCAGGGCAGCTTCGCGTGCAACGTTTTTCTCTCCCATTAACCACCTGTCCAAGTTGCGCGAAACCGCGCCACCCGCGAACCGGTTGTGATACCCGGGATCGATGAAATCAGGTCCGGCCTTGAAGGGTTGCACGGGTAGCTTGCGTTCGGCCAACGCGGCCAGGACCATGCAGGTCACGGCGGTTTTTCCGCTGCTGCTGTGCACTCCGGCGATGATGATTCCGTTTGAGGGCTGCATTAGAATTCAATGCCTCGTCGCGCTTCCACTCCGGCATCGAAGTGGTGTTTGATCTTGCGCATTTCCGTTACCACTCCGGCCCGAGCGATCAAATCATCCGCCGCGTAACGGCCGGTGAAAACGAGTTCCACTCCGGGAGGACGTTTCTCGACCAGGGCCACGGCTTTTTCCAAGGGGATCAATTCGCGATGAATGCAGTAATTGATTTCATCGAGAATCATCAGATCGTAATCGCCGCCAAGCATGACGCGTTCAATTTCCTCCATCTCCCTGGCCAGGGCCACGCGCATGGCTTCGACGTGCTCGGGGATGTGTTTGCTTTTCGAAAGAATCCAGTCCTGCTCCACATTCCGGTAAGTCAGGTTGGGACTCAACGTCGGGCAAATGGCCAGTTCGCCCGTTTTCCAGCGGGGTTTCATCATCCGCAAATAATAAACGCGAAGACCGCTGCCGAGCGCGCGCAACATCAACCCCATCGAGGCGGTGCTCTTGCCTTTGCCTTCGCCGGTATAAATCTGGAAGGCGCCTTGCTTGAGACGAGGACGTGATGGGGTCATGAATGAAAAAGAAAATGAAAGGTGAAGGAAAACAGGAGGAGCATCATGGCGCAAATCGCCGTCACACGCCACATCCAGCCGAGGCTGGCCGCAATATCGGCGGGAACCGCCACGCGGGCAGAGGCATTGAAGACGGGGCCGTCCACGCGTTGGCCCTCGTAGAAATTATCTCCGCCGAGACGCACGTTCAACGCATAAGCCATCGCGGCTTCACCCCAGCCGGCGTTGGGACTTGCATGAGCTGCCGCTTCGTGTCGAACCGTGCTCCACGAAACGGAACGATTCAGCAAACAGAAGGCCATGGCTGTTAGGCGTGCTGGCAACCAGTTCAGGAAATCGTCGATCCGGGCGGAAACCTTGCCAAATTTCTCGTGCCGTTCCGTGTGATGACCAACCATCGAATCGAGCGTGTTGGAGGTCCGATAAAGCAACGCGCCCGGCGCACCCGCCACGATGCTCCAGAAAAGAGGGGCAATGATCGCGTCGTTGGTGCTCTCGGCCACGCTTTCGATGGCCGCACGGCTCATCTCGGACGAGTCCAGGTTTGCCGTATCGCGGCCCACGATCCAGGAGAGGCGCTGACGTGCGGTGGGTAAATCTCCGGCAGTCAGTGGCGACAGGATGCTCCGCGCGTGTCGCGCCATATCCATCGCCGCCACGGCCTGATAAATAATGAAGACCTGCCAGAGCCATTCTGCCACCGGATGAACCGATATGCATAAAAAATAAATAAGCGCATAAATTCCCAAGAGAGCGCCATTCACCAGCAGCCAAAAAAACAGCCCGGAAAAAACACTGCGCCCAAACCAACGCGCGAATAAATTTTCACAGCCGGTCGAAAGGCAGCCTGCCAACCGCGAGATGTGCGGCCAGCCACGGGGATCGCCGAGAAGCAAATCGAGGGCGATGGCCAAAAGAGTCTGGAAGGGATCAACTTGCCACATAATTCCAAATGGTTTTCAAGTCGAGCCTCTCTTCCAGCAGGTCGGCCATTCTGTTGTAAATCGCGCCCTGGTGTTCACGCCAGGATTTCGCCGAACCCTGGTATCCCTTGATCCCCGCGCTTTCTGCCAAGCGTTTTCGCATCCGAGGCGATTCAAAAAGTCCGTGCAGATAAGTGCCCCAAATATTTCCGCTTTGACATCCTTCCGCATGGGAATTGGAACCATTTTGAATTTGCAGGAGTGGCTCGCATGCCGTTGTTTTTTCCGTCCGGCCCATGTGGATTGCGTAGGCGATCCAGCGGTCCGATTCCCAGAGCGCTTCGACTTGGCGGACTTCTTTGTTTGCTTGAAAAGTGGTGCGCACGGGAAGCAGGTTGAGGCCCGGAAGCGTCCCGCGATTTCCGGCCACTCCACTTTCATCGCACAGCATTTCGCCCAGAATTTGATAACCACCACAAATTCCGACGACCGGAACGCCTTGCGCTGCAGCCGAGCCAATGGCCCGGTCCAGACCCGTTTCGCGCAGCCAAGCCAGATCGGCCAGTGTATTTTTTGTGCCGGGCAGGATAATGGCTTTGGCTCCGGTCAATTCGTCCGGAGATTGAATCCAGCGCACGTGCACGCCCTGGTCGAGCAGCCACGGTTGAGCATCCTGGGAATTGGAAAGATGAGGGAAACGAACCCACGCCAAGGTCTCGCCCGAACCGCCTTCCTCGGCCTCGCCGCAAAGGCTGTCCTCGCTTTCCGGCTGGAGATCGCTGCGAAAGGGCAGCACGCCGAGATAAGGCAGAGATGTTTTTAGCGAGAGATGCTTTTGCGCATCGGCAAAAAGGGAAAGATCGCCGCGAAATTTATTCACGACCACACCCAATCCACGCGTCCGGTCCTGTTCTTCCAACAAATTCCAAGTGCCCACGATCTGCGCAAAGACACCGCCCCGTTCAATGTCGGAAACCAGGACCCACCGGCCATCGAGTTCATGCACGGGACGCAAATTGGCCAAGTCGCGCTCCATCAGGTTGAGTTCGACGGGACTGCCAGCACCCTCGATCACGAGCACGTCGCAACGTTTTTTCCATTGCTCCAACGTGGCGCGGACCGTTTCCCAAAGCTCATCGACCTTTGCGTAATAGGCTGTTGGCTTGAAATGGCCCCGAGCTTGACCCAGCACAATTAATTGAGAGCCGAGATCACCGGATGGCTTCAATAAAATCGGATTCATCTCCACCGTCGGCACGAGGCCGCATGCCTCGGCTTGCACGGCTCGGGCGCGACCCACGTCGCCGCCGTCGAGCGTGACGTAGGAATTATTCGACATGTTCTGGGCCTTGAACGGCGCGACGTTCAGCCCCTTGCGACGCAGCCAGGCGCAAAGCGCGGTGGCGAACCAGCTCTTGCCGCTGTTCGAGGATGTGCCGAGAACGGAGATCGCTTTCACGCCGCCCTCCTGAGCAGGTCCGCGCAAATATCGACGAAGGCTTCGGCAAAAAGATTATTATCGGTTTCCGATTTTACCGCGACGCGGAGAAAGCGGCCTTTGGGTAGATCGTAAAAGGAATCGCACAATCGCGTGACCAGGCCGCGTTGACCGAGTCGTTGATGAAGAAGGGCGCTGTCGAGCAGGGAGTCCTCCAGTCGAATCAGGAAGAAATTGGCGGAAGAAGGAATGATTTCCACGCCGGAAATGCGACTCAGCCGCGCCTGGAAACGGAGTTTGCCTTGATGCAGCTTCTGTAGGCCGAGCAAAAGGTCCTCGTGATTTTGGGAAGTCAAAAAGGATTGCGCCCATGCCTGGGCCACCGCATTGATCGACCAGGGCGGTTGCATCCGGCGAAGCTGCTCCATCCATCGTCGATTCGAAGTGGCGAGAAATCCAAGACGCAAGCCGGGCAAACCCCAGCTTTTTGTCAGTGAGCGAAGCACGATCACGTTATCGGGCAGGTCGCGCAGCAAAGTCTCCTGGTCGGAATGAGGAATAAATTCGAGGAAAGCTTCGTCGATGATCCAGCTTTGCGTTCGGGTCCAGGGTTCATTCCAAAGAGCCAGCAAGCTGGCACGGGATTGAAAAGAGCCCGTGGGATTATTGGGATTGCCCAGCACGATAACCGAAAAGGGCTTGAGACGATCGGCCCACGATGCAACCGGCGCAGACCACAAATCGGATGTTAATGAGACGCGATGCGGCGGTTCTCCCAAGGCGGCAAAAGCCCGGGCATAGTCGCTGAAGGCGGGCTCGATCACGCCGACTTTTTTCCCGACAAACAGCCGGGCCGCCAAATAAAGGGCCTCGATTCCCCCTGCCGTGGGCAGAACATACTGATTCTCGATTCGGTAAACTTCCGCCAAACGTTGCCGCACGTCGGCGGCATCGGCTTCGGGATAGCGCGTGATTTTCTCCTGCCACGATTGCCATTGTTCCGGGGAAATCGCCGGAGCGTATGGATTAATGTTGGAACTGAAATCGATCAGGCGTTTCGCCGGAAGGCCAAATTCCCGGGCCGCTTCGGTCAGGCGTCCTCCATGAAAAGCCTGCGTCATGATTGGGCCTCCTCTTTCAGGACCAGGGGAAGACCGGCCACCATCAGCTCGACCCTTGTTGCCCGACTCGCTACCAACTGATTTGCCGTGCCCACCAAATCGCGAAAGTGACGCGCTTCAGCGGAAGCAGGCACAAGCCCCGTGCCAATTTCATTGCTGACGAAAATCAAGGGACGCTCCAATTCGCGCGCATGACGCAGGGCTTCCTCCAGTTCCGCGAGAATCTCCGAATCCTTCGCGCTCATTTGCCGGAACGAAAGCCAAAGCGTCAGGCAATCGAGCAGCAGCAGGGCTCCGTCATGCGCCGCGATCAGCTTCTTCAGATCGAAACGGTTTTCGATCGTTTTCCATGACGCCGGTCGTCGCCCGCGATGCTGCTCGATTCTCTCCTGCATTTCGGGATCGGCCAGCGTTGTGGCGCAAGTCGCGATATAAACGACAGGGAGGCTGGATTGAATCGCGAGTGCCTCGGCCCGACGGCTTTTGCCGCTTCGGCTTCCTCCCAAAATGAATTGGAGTAAAGTGCTCACTGCACCTCCCGCTGAACCGAGTTGTCCGTCCGTTCGACCGTCGAGCCCAAGGCCCATTTTTCGTCGCGCCAGCAGAGATGCGTGAGACTGCCGTAGGGCACGGATATTTCAAAAACACGCGTCAGGGAGACATCGGAGAAAGCGCTGATCAAAGCACGAATAACACCGCAATGAGTCGCCACCACGATGGTTTCATGGGCGGTGCGATCGAGTCGATGAAGAGCACCCAGGGCGCGTTCCTGCAATTGGCGGAACGATTCGCCGTCCGGCGGCGCAACCTCGACATAATGATTCATCCATGCCGCGAGTCTCTTCGGATCCGCGTGCCGAATCTCATCCCAAGTACGGTTTTCCCAATCACCAAAATGAAGTTCCCGCCATTCCGGGTTTATGTTCACCGACAAATTTCGCATTCCGGCAATTGTCTCCGCGAGAATTCGGCAGCGCTGCAAATCGCTGCTTATGATTCGGGTCGGCTTTACTTTCTCCGCCTCTTGACCCAGCCGAGGCAGCGACGAAAGTCCTTCCGCGGAAAGCGCCACGTCGGTCTGGCCAATGCACAGACCGGCTTCGCCTTCACGAGCGGGATGGCGCATCAGGTAGACGTTCATGACTTACGCAACTCCCGCATGCGACAATGGAATAAGCGCCAGATAGCAGCTCAGCTCCACGAGTTGATTACTCGCTCCCAGGCAATCGCCCGTAATGCCTCCCAGCTTTCGTTGAAAATAAAACCACGCGCCGCCCGTTGCGAGAATCGCAACCGGGACGCAACGCCACGACCAGGGGCCGAGCGCGATAGCCACAATCATCAGCGTCGAAAAACCGGCGAGAATAAATGATTTGAGGGAAACGGCATTGCCAAACGGGCCCGCCTTGTTTTCTCCCGTCCGGACATAGCGGCAGAAATAAAGCAGCGCCACGGTCGACATGCGTCCGAGGGCGTTGGCTGCGATCAGGGCGCAAAACGCGAGGAAGGGATTTCGCACCAACAAGGTATCGAGCAGCACGAGCTTGGCCGTCAAAGAAAACCAGAGAGCGAGCACACCGTAAGATCCGATCCGGCTGTCCCTCATGATTTCGAGACGGCGCTCAATCGTGGACCCGCCGACCAACCCGTCCGCCGCGTCAGCGAGACCGTCTTCATGCAGCCCGCCGGTCAGAAGCGCCATGACAGCCATCACGATCAGCGTGGTCAAAAGCGCGGGCAGGAAAGGATAGATGACGAGCAGGACGAGACTTCCGCCCAGGCCAACCCCCGCGCCGATGATCGGAAAATAAACGGATGAGCGCGGGAGGTCTTCCTCGCGATGCTGATGCCAAACGCCTACCGGAATTTGCGTCAGGAACATCACGGCGCCGAGAAATGCATTCATCTCGGCCCGCAGGCCGCTTAAGGAAACGTTTTTCATTACGCTTCTGCTTTTACCGCTTCGGAAATTCCGGCGGAGTCGAATGTGGCCATCTCGCAAAGAATTTTTGTGGCCGCTTCCAGTATCGGCATGGCTAGTGCCGCACCCGTTCCTTCGCCCAGACGCAACCCAAGATCAAGCAGCGGTTCGACGCCCAGTGCCGCGAGAGTTTTACCGTGTGCTTGTTCATCGGAACGATGGCTGAAAAAACAAACTTCGCGCGTCGAAGGATCAATGGCAAAGGCCGCGACCGCTGCCGCCGTGGCGATGAATCCGTCGATCACGATGGGCAATCGTTGTTTGCCCGCTTCCAGAATCGTTCCGGTCATCGCGGCAATTTCAAAACCGCCTACGCAGCTGAGCCAATAGAGGCCGTTATCCGCTGGATGGTGGTCCGCCGTTGAGTCGACGACGGCTGTCTTATATTTTTCAACGGCAGTGATCACCACGCTGATTTTTTGTGCGAGTACCGCATCATTAACGCCGGTCCCGCGGCCCACGGCTTCTTCGGCGCTAAAGCCAAGAAGTGCCGCCACCAGCGCGGCGGCGGAAGTCGTATTACCGATGCCCATTTCGCCAATGCCGATAAGATCGATTCCATCCGCCCGCGCGATACGGACTTGTTCGCGGCCAATCTCCAAGGCCGCTTCGCATTCGACGGGAGTCATGGCGGGCTCGCGCATAAAGTTACGCGTGCCGCTTCGCACTTTCCGTTGATAGAAACGGGGCTCGTTGACGAGATCGCCCGGCCAGACTGCATCGACTCCGGCATCGATCACGTGCACTTCAATTCCTCCATGCCGCGCGAGCACGTTGATGGCCGCGCCGCCGCTGAGAAAATTAAAGACCATCTGTGCGGTCACTTCGGTGGGATAGGCGCTCACGCCCTCCTGCGCCACGCCATGGCTGCCCGCGTAGACGCAGATGCGCTTCCGGGCGAGCCGGGGATTGAGGTCCTGCTGAATTTTGGCCACGCGCAGGGCCAATTTTTCCAGGCGACCGAGCGAACCGGGTGGCTTGGTTTTGCGATCCATCTTGTTCTGCGCTCGTGCGACAAAAGCGCGCGGATCGAAGTGACTTTTCTCCCGACCGGCCGAGGACAAAGGGGTGGCGTCACCGGTTTCCGATGAAGGAAGGCGGTGCAGCGCGACTGTTTCAATATGGGGTTCACTCTTCATTTCTGGCGATGAAGCTTTCCGCCCTGCCACTTGGCAGGACTCTGGTGAAAATCCGCGACCAGATATTCGGACTCCAGGTTTCTCTCCTCACCGATGAGGAAGCCTCTTCTCCGCCTTCACCAGCCTTGAGGGCTGATTGGCCTGACCGGGTTTATCCGGTGGAGAATCGTAACCTGATACCGCAGCGGGACTGTGACCGGTTCTCACGGTCTTCCCTGAATTCGCAGATCGTCAAAATTTGACTGTCAAATAACTCCACCCACCTAATCAAGCTGGCCGGGGAGTGTCAATGGGGAAGTCCTTGGGACAAGGATCGGTCATCCCGAGCTTGTCGAGGGATCAGATGCATGCGGTTGTACCAAAAAAACGGAAGGGTTCTCATTCGATATGGAAAAGAAATTGCCATCCCTGACGAAAAAAAGGATGAGTCTGATCCTTCGACTCCGCTTCACTCGCTCAGAATGACGTTTTGCCAGCGGCGGCTTCACCGCCGAGAGAGATTCAGGATGGCGAAGTGCCCCACTTATCCTTGAAAATGAGCGTCTCCAAACCGGTGCGCTTTTTCCAGCCTAACTCCTCCAGCATCGGCTTGGGGCGAAACTCGACCGGGTAACCAATGCAGAGATAAGCGACCAATTTGATTCCCTTGGGCAAGTCCAGGATTTGTTCCACTGCTTCCTGATCGAGAATACTGACCCAACCGACGCCGATGCCTTCCACCCGCGCGGCCAGCCAGAGATTCTGAATTGCCAGACAAACGCTGTAGTCCGCCGTCTGTGGCATGGGGTCGCGGCCAAGAATAAAGTCTTCATTGCGGCTGGGGTCGCAGGTGATGGCCACATTCACGGGCGAATCGAGGATGCCTTCCAATCGGAAGGAGCCATAGAGGTCTTCCCGTCCCACCTTCGCCGCCTTCTCCTTTTCCCGAGCATTGACCGCGTCGAAACTGGCCTTGATCTGCTGGCGAATTTCCCGCGACTCGATGACGATAAAATTCCAGGGCTGCATGAAACCCACCGACGGCGCTGCGTGGGCCGCCTCCAGGATACGGGCGAGGACTTCTGGCGGAATTGGCTGCGATTGAAAATGACGGATATCGCGCCGCGAATGGATGACCCGATAAAGCGAGTCCCGCTCCGCATCGGAAAACGGGCCGTTGCCCTTTTTTGCGAGGGGCGGCGTCTTGATGGGAGAATCGCTCATGAAAAGCTTAGGCCAACCGCGGCGGTTCCCATGCCTTGAAGTCGGGCGGAGTGCGGCCTTCGTCGAGATCGATGAAATCGAACATCGTTACGGCTTCCTTGTCGCGGGCCTCCAGCTTGGCTTCCTTGAGCCGGAAAACGATCCGGTCACTCGCAGCGTCGCGCCAGCCCCGTTTGGTCATGAAGCCGCTCCAGGTTTCGACTTCCTCTTCCGTCGGCTGCCGTCCGTGCTCGTAGCACCACTCGAGAATTTCCTCGTCCATGCCCCCGGCCAGCACGCGTTCGCACAGCGCGTCATACTTCACGCCAAGGAAATTCAAACAACGTCCGTCGAAATCGCGACCGAGATGTTTTTGATACACTTCCGGTAGTTCACCTGCGGCATGCAGCCGGATCTTGTCGAGCATCCGGGCAAAGTAGACCAGGCCGTTAATGGCATCGTAGGGACTGCGCGGAAATTTATCGCTCATCTCCTGAGTAAAGCACATTCCCTTTATTTTGTCGCACACATGTGTGGTGGGATCAGTTTTGCTGTAGCGGCGGTCATAGACCGCCGCTACAGCTGAATCGGTCTGACTATAAATGTGCGACATTATCTAATTTTTGACATTGGCCCGCCAGTGCCTAGTTAAAGAAGTAATAACCAAGGAGGGGGCGATGCTGGTAAAAAATGGAACAACCGCAATCTTGGGCTTAGTCCTGGGGCTTTTCACCGGCCTGCTTTTGCCGGCGGACCCTTACACCAAGCCGACGTCCGATTCGATGGCCGCGATGGCTTCCTCGCTCAGCTGGCAGACCGGCACCATTACGCTCAAGGATGGCTTGGCTAAAATTAATCTTACCGATGATTTCCGGTTCATCGACAGCACGGGCGCCCGGAAAGTTTTGCATGATATGTGGGGCAACCCGGATGATCCTTCGGTTCTGGGCATGATTTTCCCCAAGGACAGGGGTCCCATGGATCACGGCACTTGGGCGGTCACGGTCAATTACGAAGCCAATGGCTATGTCAAAGACAATGACGCGGAAAAGATCAACTACGGCGACCTGCTGAAGCAAATGCAGCAGGAGGCCCTGGACGCAAATCCCGAACGGACGAAGGAAGGTTACTCAAGTATCGAGATCGTCGGCTGGGCCGCCCCGCCCCACTACGACAAGGACAGCCACAAGCTCTACTGGGCCAAGGACATCAAATTTGGCGATGCGCAGATCGACACGCTTAATTATGACATCCGCGTACTGGGTCGCCGCGGCGTGCTCGTCCTCGGTGCCATCTCTTCCATGAAGGCCTTTCCGGAGATCGAGGAAAAGATGCCGCAAATTCTCACCATGATCGATTTCCAGCCGGGCAATCAGTATGCCGACTTCGACCCCAAGATCGATAAGGTGGCCGAATACGGACTCGCCGCCCTGGTCGCAGGTGGCGCGCTTGCGGGTGCGGCCAAGCTGGGGTTGTTCGGCCTGGCCTGGAAGTACCTTTTTGTTGTCATCCTGGCCCTGAAGAAGTTCGCTCTTCTTGCCGTGGTCGCGGTGGTCGCCTTTTTCAAGAAAATCTCCGCCAGTTTCAAAAAGAAACCGAATTTGCCGCGCGGTGCGCCTCCTCCCGGTTCCACTTAGAGGCCCTCCATGCGGACTTTTGCTCTCCGATCGGTCTAAAATTGCCAAGACCTGCACGCATCTTGGCGAGTTCCATTTTTGCCGTTGACGCTGGCGGCATACAGCCTAATTTTGCTACGCTAACAGGTATCTCAACAGCTTCACCCTATTAAGAAAATAAAACGACTATGACAAAAATCGGCATCAACGGCTTCGGGCGCATCGGACGACTGGTATTTCGCGCAATCGCAGAACAAGGATTACTCGGCAAGACAGTTGATGTCGTGGCGGTGAACGATCTCGTTCCGGCGGACAATCTCGCCTATCTCCTCAAGTACGATTCCACGCAGGGCAAATTCAACGGCACCGTCACCAGCGAAAAATCCGACCCCAGCGTACCCGAGGACGATGTCCTCGTTGTCAATGGACACAAGATCAAGTGTCTTGCGGTCAAAGAAGGCCCGGCGGCGCTCCCCTGGGGCAAGCTCGGCGTCGATTACGTCATTGAATCGACCGGTCTCTTCACCGAAGCCGATAAAGCCAGGGGCCACATCACGGCTGGTGCCAAGAAAGTCATCATCTCCGCCCCGGCCAAGGGCGAGGACATCACCGTCGTCATCGGCGTGAACCACGACAAGCTCGACATTTCCAAGCACAGCATCATCTCCAACGCGAGCTGCACGACCAACTGTCTTGCGCCTGTTGTCTATGTCCTGCTCAAGGAAGGCTTCGGCGTCGAAGAAGGTCTGATGACCACTATTCACAGCTACACCGCCACGCAGAAAACGGTGGACGGTCCCTCCAAGAAAGACTGGAAGGGCGGACGTTCCGCAGCCATTAACATCATCCCCTCGACCACCGGCGCGGCCAAGGCGGTCGGCCTCGTCCTGCCGGAAATTAAGGGCAAGCTCACCGGCATGTCATTCCGCGTCCCCACGCCGACCGTTTCCGTCGTCGATCTCACGGTCAAGACCAGCAAGGAAACCAGCTACAAGGAAATTTGCGCGGCGATGAAGAAGGCCAGCGAAACCTACCTCAAGGGTATCCTCGCCTACACCGCGGACGAGGTCACCTCCTCCGACTTCATCCACGACACCCACTCCAGCATCTTCGACGGGGGATCGGGCATCGAGCTCAACAGCAAATTCTTCAAGCTCGTCAGTTGGTACGACAATGAGTGGGGCTACTCCAACCGTTGCGTCGATCTGCTCAAGCTCCTCATTGGTTAACCATCATGTTATCCCGAGCGAAGTCGAGGGATCAGTTCTGCCGTACTTTTACCGAGACGGAATTGATCCTTCGACAAGCTTAGGATGACAGACTTTAAAAATACTTTATCCCATGGCTAAAATCACCATCCGCGACATTCCCCTCAAGGGCAAACGTGTCCTCGTTCGCGTCGACTACAACGTCCCCTTGCAGGAAAAAGACGGCGTCCAGGTCATCACCAACGACAAGCGCATCCGCGAAACCGTCCCGACAATCAAGTACCTGATCGAACAGGGCGCGCGCGTCATTCTCTGCGCCCATCTCGGACGCCCCAAGGGTAAACGTGATCCCAAGCAGAGCCTCGCTCCGACGGTAAAAGCTTTGTCCGATCTGCTCGGCACGCCCGTCACCTTTGTTGACGATTGCATCGGCGAAAAGGCCGAGAAGGCCGCCGCCGCCCTCAAGGATGGTGAAGTCGCCCTGCTCGAAAATCTTCGCTACTACAACGAAGAAGAAGCCAACGACGACGCCTTCAGCCAAAAGCTGGCCAAGCTGGCCGACGTTTACGTCAACGACGCCTTTGGCGCCGCTCATCGCGCCCATGCCTCGACCGCTGGCGTGGCGAAATATGTGCCCGTCCGCGCCATCGGTTTCCTGATGGAAAAGGAACTCCGCTTCCTCGGTGACGAACTTGAGAGTCCGAAGCGCCCCTTCGTTGTCATCCTTGGCGGCGCCAAAGTCTCCGATAAAATCAAGGTCATCGATCGACTGCTCGACAAGGCCAATACCATCCTCATCGGCGGCGCGATGGCCTACACTTTCGCCCTCGCACTCGGCAAGAAGATCGGCAAGTCACTGTCCGAACCCGATAAGGTCGATATCGCGAAGCAAGCCCTCGAAAAAGCCAAGGCCAAGGGCGTCAAGTTCCTCCTGCCCGTCGATACCTACGTCGTCGAAGAGTTCGACTTCAAGGCCAAGACGGTCTCGCCCGGAAAATATCTCAAACCCAACGAGGATATCCCCGACGGCTGGGAAGGCGTCGATATCGGCCCCGAAACGGTGAAACTCTTTTCCGCGGAAATTGCCTCTGCCGGAACCGTTCTTTGGAACGGTCCCATGGGCGTCTTTGAAGTGGCCGAATGCGCGGTGGGCACCTTTGCCGTGGCCAACGCCATCGCAGCCAATAGTGGCGCGGTCAGCATCATCGGTGGCGGCGACTCCGTCGCGGCGATCAAGAAAGCGGGCGTCTCCGACAAAGTTACCTTCATCTCCACCGGCGGCGGCGCTTCCCTCGAATTTCTCGAAGGCCGGGAACTCCCCGGCGTGGCCAGCATACCGGATAAGAAATAGAACTTATTTGTCAATCGCCTGTCTTCTGCCAAATTAAATTTATGAGCAACCGGGAATTGGTCATTGATCTGGTCAACAAGCTGCCCGAAGACACGCCGCTGGAAAATATCGTGCGAGAGATTGAATTTGTAGCCGGTGTAAAGGAAGCCATTGCTCAGTCTGACCGGGGAGAAGTTGTTTCGGTTGAGGAAGCTCGCCGGTTGCTTAAGGTATGGACTTCAAAGTCGTCCTGACATCTGGAGCCCTTAAGGACTTGGAGGCAATTACCGGTCACATTACCAAAGATGATTCCCAAGTGGCTGAACGCTTTGGTAATGAATTAATTGATCAAACCCTTCCATTGTCTACGTTTCCTGAAATGGGACGCAGAGTGCCTGAATTTGGTGATCCAGCTATTCGTGAAATTATCCATGGACCTTATCGCATTATTTACCGCGTACTGCGGGCCATCCGCCAAGTCCACATCCTTCGCTTCTGGCATGCTGCACGCGGAGAACCTTTTGTCTAAATCAAACCCCTTATTATGATCCATCGCAAAAAAATCATCGCTGGTAACTGGAAGATGAACAAAACCCAGAACGAGGCCCGCGTCCTGGTGGAAAACCTCATCATGGAAATAGGCAAGTTCAACGACGCCGATATCGTCCTCTGCCCGCCCTTCATCGCCTTGCCTGCCGTCAGCGAAATGCTCAGCTCCGTGGCCAATATCCGTCTCGGTGCTCAAAACATGCACGAAGCTGCTTCCGGCGCTTACACCGGCGAGATTTCCGCCGGAATGCTCCGCGAGCTTTACGTCCGCTACGTCATCATCGGCCATTCCGAACGTCGCCAGTATTTCCACGAGGACAACGCCACCGTCAATCGCAAGACCAAGGCTGCGCTGGCCGCCGAGCTGCGCCCCATTGTCTGCGTCGGCGAAACCCTGCCCGAACGCGAAGCCGACCAGTGGAAAAAAGTGCTCGAGATCCAGTTGAAGGAAGGCCTCGCCGGATTCACCGACGAGCAGCTTACTGACCTTATTCTCGCCTACGAACCGGTCTGGGCCATCGGCACCGGCAAGACCGCCTCGCCCGCCCAGGCCGAGGAAGCCCATCAGTGGATTCGCAAAGTCCTGGCCGACAATTTCAGCCCTGCCGCCTCGGAGCGCATCCGCATCCAGTACGGCGGCAGCGTCAAACCCGAGAACGCGAAGGAGCTTCTGGGCCAGCCCAATATCGACGGTGCCCTGGTTGGCGGGGCCAGTCTCGACGCCCGGGGCTTTGCCGCCATCATCAAAAACGCTTGCCTCGATTAGGGCCTGTCCACACTAAAATAGCGGGTTGGCGCGAGGAGGTGCTGGGACGTGGGCCAAGGCGCGAGCGAGGGAATGTAGCCGTAGTGCTACTTGACCGAGTGAGTAACACAGGAACCACGCCCCAGCAACCCTCGCCCTTTGGGTTGCTGTTCTTGGACTGCCTGGCTTTGTTGCTCATTCGGTCAGAGACCGCAGAGGGTATCTTTCCTCATTCGCGTCTCGCCAGGTAGGCCAATTCCTAGCAACGCCACCCACTTTTTAGTGTGGACAGGCCCTAGGTGAAGGCGCGACCATCCAACCCCTATGTTTTGGACGAACGCTCTCATCGACATTTTGCTCTTTTGCTACGTGGCAGTCTGCCTGCTCATGATCCTTGTTGTGCTCATGCAGCGCAGCAAACAGGAAGGGCTGGGCGCGGCTTTCGGCGGCGGATTCACTGAATCGGTCTGGGGCGCCCAAACCTCGCAAGTCCTGGTCAAAACCACCGTCTGGCTCGCTGCTCTCTTTTTTATTCTCAGCATCTCGCTCGCCCGGCTCTACTCACACCGGGTTGCCTTGACGGAAAAGGCCTCACCCGTGCAACAGCAACTCCTCCAGCCGGTGGCTCCTATCACCCCGGCGAAGGCGACCGCTGCTCCTGCACCTGCGACGCCCACGGCGGTAACTCCGTCCGCCCCGACTTCGACCAACGCCCCCGTCCCGGCTGCGCCTACCGCTCCAGCCAAGTAAATTTTCCATGGCATTCTCCGGCATGGCCAAACGTCGGTCTCGCCGGATTTTATTCACCATTGGCCTGATCACGGGCCTCTTGGTTCTCTTTGCCGGCTTTTTCTATTTTTGCGGCGGCTGGGCCTTGAGCACGCCCGCAGACCTGACCATCTGCAACGGCGACGAACCGCAGACCCTCGATCCTGCCATCGTCACCGGCCAACTCGAAGGCCGTCTCTGTCTCGCGCTTTTTGAAGGGCTCACCACCCGCAACGCGAAGGGCGATATCATTCCCGGCATGGCCGAGAGTTGGACCATCTCGCCGGATGGCCTCACTTACACGTTTCATCTTCGTCCCGGCACCAAGTGGAGCAATGGCGATCCGCTCAACGCCTACGATTTTCTCAACTCCTGGGAACGCACGCTCAATCCCGCCACCGCCTCGCAGTATTCCTACCAGCTCTACTACCTGGTCAATGGCGAGGCCTACGGCATGGGCAAACTCACCGATTTTTCCCAGGTCGGAGTAAAAACGCCCGACGACCACACCCTCGTCGTCACTCTGACGCATCCGACCGCCTACTTTCTCGAGCTCACTTCCTTTCAGACCCTGTGCCCCGTCCATCTCCCCACCGTGAAGAAATACGGTACCGACTGGACCAAGCCCGGCAAAATGGTCAGCAACGGTCCCTACCTCCTCAAGACCTGGCGGCTAAACGACTACATCCTCCTCGAAGCCAATCCCTACTACTGGCGTCCCGTTCCGCTGCCCCGGATCAAGGTGCTGCCCACGTCAACCTCCACGGCCTGCTTCAATCTTTTTTATTCCGGCAAAACCGATCTCATCATCGACAAAAGCAGCATCCCGCCCGAACTGGTCCCCGATCTCAAAAACGAACCCTATTTTCATGCCAATCCGTTTGGCGGCACCTCCTTCATCCGCTTCAATGTGAAGCGCAAACCCTTCGACGATGTGCGTGTCCGCCAGGCCCTCGCGCTCGCGCTAGATAAAAAAGATATTGTCGAAAAAATCACCCGTGCGGGCGAGCCGGTCGCCACGACTCTTGTGCCACCGGGCAACGCGAGTTACACCGCACCCCAGGGACTCGGCTACAATCCCGACGAAGCGCGCAAGCTGTTGGCTGAGGCTGGTTATCCAAATGGCCGGGGTTTTCCCGACGTCAACCTGCTCTACGCTGGACGCGGCATGGGCACGCAAATGGCCACGGAAATCCAGGCACTTTGGCGGCGCGAACTTGGCATCAACTCGATCCACCTGCGTGGCCAGGAATGGAAAGTTTATCTCAACACGCAACAGTTGATCGACTTTGATCTCTGTGTCTCCGCCTGGGTCGGCGATTACAACGACCCGCAAACGTTCCTCGATATGTTTGTCACCGGTGGCGGCAACAACGATACCAACTGGGGCAATGCCAGATACGATGAAATGTTGAAAACTTCCGAATCGACCCCCGACGTCGCCCAGCGCATGCAGATATTGCACGACATGGAAAAAATTCTCGTCGTGGATGAGGTGCCCATCGTTCCGATCTATTTCTATGTCGGCATGTCGCTTTACCATTCGGACAAGCTCGGCGGCTACGAGCCGAATTTTGTCGATGATCATCGCTGGGGTGAATTTTACCTTCCCGGGAAAAAACCATGACCGCCATCATTCTTCGACGACTCCTTCAGGCTATCCCGGTCCTCTTCATTGTCGTCACGCTCACCTTCCTGCTCGTTCGCAGCGCACCGGGAAATCCGTTTTCCACGGAAAAGAAAATCCCGGCCGAAATCATGGAACAGCTTGAAAAGCAGTACGATCTTCACGGCTCGCTCCGGCATCAGTACCTCCAATACATGGGCAAGGTACTCCATGGCGACCTCAGCATCTCGACCCAGTACCGCAACCGCACCGTCAACGAGATCATCGCGCAAACGTTGCCTGTCTCCATGGTGCTCGGTTCCAGCGCCTACTTTCTCGCTCTTGTTTTTGGTGTCACTTTCGGCGGCTGGGCGGCCATCCGTCATAATCAATGGGGCGACCGGTCCATCATGCTCACGGCTCTGCTCGGCCTTTCGATTCCAAGTTTCGTTCTCGCGCCAATGTTGGTCATGCTCTTTGCCCTTAAGCTCAACCTCTTGCCCGCTTACGGCTGGGGCTCGCCCGATCAGATCATTCTTCCAGCCATCTGTCTTTCCATTCCCTTCGCCGCGACCATCGCCCGATTGACCCGAGGCAGCCTGCTCGAAGTTCTTCAACTCGATTTTATCCGCACCGCGCGGGCCAAGGGCCTTTCGGAAGATGCCGTCCTTTTCCGACACGCCCTCAAGGTCGCGATTCTTCCTCTCATCGGTTACAGCGGCCCGGCCGCCGCCGGCATCCTCACCGGCTCCATCGTCATCGAAACACTTTTCGGTATTCCCGGCATCGGCCAGTTCTTCGTCAATAGCGCCCTCAATTTCGATCCCTTCATGACTTCCGGAGTCGTGATCGTTTTCAGCGTCTTCCTCATCCTCTTCAATTTATTCGCCGACATTCTTTATTTTGTGGTGGATCGCCGGGTCAAACTCGAATGAAAAGCATCCATCTTTTTTATCGTGTAGTGAAAAAAGACGCGCTTCTGGTCGTCTGCGTCCTTTTCTTACTCGCTGTGCTTGCGTTGGCTTTTGTGGGTATCCATTTCACCGGTTACACCTACGATCAAATCTCTGACGCCTCTCTCCTTCCGCCCTCACACGCGCACTGGTTCGGCACCGATGCCAACGGTCACGACCTGCTCACCCGTATTCTTTTCGGCGCGCAGATTTCGCTCTTTGTCGCCGCTGTCGGTGCACTGGTCAGCCTCACGGTTGGCGTCACCTATGGCATGATCAGCGGCTATGCGGGTGGACGCATCGACAGCCTCATGATGCGTCTGGTGGAAATCATTTATTCCCTGCCGACGCTGGTGCTGGTTATCGTCCTGGTGACCAGCCTCGACAGTCCGGTGGCCAATCTGCTTAAGAGCGCTGGATTGACCGGAGTTAATCCGCGGCTCGTTCTCATCGTCCTGTTTTTGGGACTGACCGAGTGGCTGACCATGGCGCGCATCATTCGCGGCCAAGTCCTCGTCCTGAAACAACAGGCCTTCGTCCAGGCCTCGCTCGCGCTGGGGCAGTCTCACGTCCGCATTCTCTGGCGGCACTTGTTTCCCAATTTATTCGGAATTATCGTGGTCTATCTGACGCTGACCATTCCCGCCATCATGCTCGATGAATCGTTCATGAGTTTTCTTCATGTCGGCCTGCAACCACCGCTAGCCAGTTGGGGCACGCTCGTTTCAGATGCAGCTTTCTTGATCAACCCGATTCGGCTTTACTGGTGGATGCTTATTTTCCCCGGAGGACTGATGACCTTGACCCTGCTCGCGCTTAATTTTCTCGGTGACGGTTTGCGTGACGCACTCGATCCTCGTGTTAGAAAGTAGGAAGCCATGTCTAATTTTCAACGTATGATCCCCGATCTTCAGGCCTCTTTCGCCTGCGAGGATGTCCGGGTCGAAGCCAGCGGTGCTCACACCATCATCGGCATCGTCAATTTTATCGGCGCACCGACGCTGCCCATTCAAGTCATCAAGCTCTGTGTTTGGACGCGCTGGTCCTCGGGCATCGGTCAGTTCGAACAAGTCACGCGTCTCGTCGGACCGGATGAAGAGACCGTTCTGGCCACCGCCACAACCCAGTTTGTTCTGGGAAATGAGGACAGCCACACGACCAACGTGAATATTTTTGGCGGATTGCAGTTCAGCCAGCCGGGCGCTCATCACGTCGAGATCGTCCTCGATGGCGAATTGAAACTCCGCTTTCCTCTGCGCGTCATTCTGCCTCAGCCCCCGGAACCCGCCGCCTAGTTCCGTGTATTTCCGGCCATGAGCTTCTGGAACCAGTTGGTCGGTCGTTTTCGCGGAAGCGCTGGAGAGGAAATCGATTGGGAAGCGCTCCTCATCGAGGCTGACCTGGGCCTCAAGCTTGCCACGGCATGGACGGAAGAAATGAAAAAGAACGGTCTGACTCGCTCTCCTGAAAAAGCAGAATTGTGGCTGCGAGAAAAAATGGAAAAGTTGATTCAGCTTCCGCCCTCGCCTCCCGTTTTGACGCAGCTGGAAGTAATCCTGCTCGTTGGCGTGAACGGCAGCGGCAAAACCACGACTGCGGCCAAACTCGGTGCCGCCGCCCGGCGGAATGGCCGCACGGTTCAACTCGGAGCTGCTGACACTTTTCGCGCTGCCGCCGCCGAACAGCTCGAAGCCTGGGGCGCGCGCCTTGACATTCCGGTCACCAGCGCTGCGCCGGGAACTGATCCCGCCAGCGTCGCAATTCGGTCGCTTCTGGCCGCCCAGGAAACCAAGGCTGATCTCCTTATCATCGACACCGCCGGTCGCCAGGCGAACAAACGCAACCTCCTGCTCGAACTCGGCAAGATCAAGCGCAGCCTCCAGAAAAAATCGGAAACAGTGCCTCATCACACTTGGCTTGTCGCCGATGGCATGACGGGTGGCGGGGCGTTGCAACAGGCCCATGAATTTCACGATGCAGTGGGGCTTACCGGTCTTATTGTCACGAAACTGGATGGCTCGGCCAAAGGCGGCATGGTCGCCGCTGTTCGCGCGGAGTTGGATCTGCCCACCTATTACTTGGGTTGGGGAGAAAAACCGGAAGACCTGAAATCATTCGAAGCGAGGGAATTTGTCGACAACTTCTTCAAAAACTAATCTAGATCGACGTTACCTGCGGCGTGCCCTCGAATTGGCGCGACTCGGTTCAGGGCTGACACTGCCCAATCCGCGTGTCGGGGCCGTACTCGTACGCGGAGGTAAAATTATCGGTGAAGGCTATCATCAACGTGCCGGATCGCCACATGCCGAAGTCCACGCCGTGGTTGACGCAAAAAAGCGGAGCCATTCCGTGGCGGGTGCCACGCTCTACGTCACGCTGGAGCCATGCTCGACGCATGGCCGGACACCGCCCTGCACGGATTTGATCTTGCGGGAAAAAATCGCCCGCGTCGTCTTTGCCGCCACCGACCCCAATCCTGCCCACGCGGGTAAGGCCATGCGCCTGCTTCACTCCGCCGGGGTAAAGATTTCTGCCGGGCTGCTGGCCGAAGAAGCCTCTGCGCTCAATCGCGATTTCAACTGGTGGATTGTCCATCGTCGACCGTGGGTCATGGCGAAAATCGCTCTTTCTCTCGATGGACGCATTATTACGCCGCCCAGCGACGACCGCTGGCTCACGTCAACCGCCGCGAGAACCGCTGCCCACGAATTGCGCTGGGAATCGGACGCTATCATGGTCGGCGCGGAAACGGCGCGACAAGATAACCCTCGGCTCACCGTCCGGCTGCCAGACCGGCGCGGAAAACCCCAACCCTGGCGCGTGGTCATGACCCGTTCCGGTCATCTGCCGAAAAATCTCCATTTATTTTCGGACCGTCATCGAGATCGCACCCTTGTCTTTCAAAAGCAATCTCTGGCGGAGGTTCTTGCCGCCCTGGGCGAGTTGCAGGTTGCGCATCTCCTGATCGAAGGCGGTGAGAAAATTTTGACCGAAGCGTTTCGGAAAAATCTGGTCAACGAAGTCGCTTTTTTTATCGCTCCCGCCGTGATGGGGACTCTTCCTCGCGCCCTGGGGAAGTTATCCACTCCGATTCACCTGCGCGAAGTGAGTTACACGCCCGTAGGGTCAGACATTCTCTGTCGCGGACTTATCTAGGAATTACCAGCTCGACGGCAACTCGTTGTTGAGATCGCGCAGGAAAGCGGTGAGATTTTTCCGGGCCAGGGTAAGACCATGGACAAATTTCCGGAAGGGATTGATTTCACCGGGATGAAGCGCCAGGCGCCCCAGCAAGCGAAGCGGCGTGGCCCGTCCTTTGGCTGGGTCGAATCCGGCGGCCAACGCCCCGACGGGAAGCACGTGTTGATACTCATCGCTAATCACACGCAAAGCCATAAAGGGGATGCCTCGGGTGCTCACCACCTCGGCCACTGGCGCGGTTTCCATATCGATCACTTGAGCCTGTGTTTTACGCGCCTGCCATTCGCGTCGGACCGGCGTTCCAATGATTTCATCCGTCGTGCTGAAATTGGCAAAATCGAAACCGGAGAGCAGACGCAAAAACGACTGAACTTCCTCGGACGAAAAATTATTGGAGATTACCACCTGTCCCACCTTCAATTGCGGAACCAGGGCTCCTCCGTAACCGGCCAGGACAAACCCCTTCGGTCGAAAGTACTGGAAGATCGTATGGGTATTTTCCCGGGCCCGCTCTGTCCCCATACCGACCAGGGCCACGAGAATGGAACGCCCGTCCAGGTGGGCCAGCGTGCACGGCAATTTACCGACGAGAAAAGATTCTTTTTTGGTGCAAGCCTTGAGGATCAGGTCCGCTTCGTGAGCGAGAGGAAAGGCGTAGCAAATCATCGCCGTTCCCGGGCGGCCAATTTTTGATAATCGGCCAAGGCCAGCAACGGCCAGTTGTTCCGATACATGTCGTATTTGAGGTAGAAGACCTTGGGGAAACCGGTGCCTGTGATATGATCTTCCGTCCAGGAACCATCCGGATTTTGCGTGCGGGCAAGATACTCAACCCCGCGCTGAATGATCGGGTTCAGGTGATCGCTTCCCGCGATAATACCCATGAGCGCCCAGGCGGTCTGGGATGGCGTGCTCTCGCCCTGGCCCTTGAGTTTGGGGTTTTCGTAAGTCGCAGGCGTCTCGCCCCAACCGCCATCTGCGTTTTGGCACGACTCCAGCCAGTTCAGGCCGCGCAAAACCCAGTCCTGGTACATGTCCTCGCCAATCGCGCGCAAACCGCGCAAGACGAGCCACGTTCCATAAATATAATTCACACCCCAACGCCCTTCCCATGATCCATCCGGAAGCTGCGTTTCTTTTACAAAACGGATGGACCGCTGGATAAAGGGCTCCTTCGGATTGAGTCCCATCCGGCCAAAAACTTCCAAGGCGCGCGACGTAATATCGCTGCAGGGCGGATCGAGAATTGCGTTATGATCGGCGAAGGGCACGTCCTGCAGCCACTGCTTGGTCACATCCTTGTCGAAGGCGGCAAATCCGCCGTTCTTGCACTGGAAACTGATCGCCCAGCCCAGGCCTCGTTCCATCGCCTGCTTCTTGATTTCTTCGTCGGACATCTTGATGACGCCCAACGCCAGCAACATTTTGAACGTGTCGTCCACGTCCGGGTAATGCTTGTTGTTATATTCAAAGGCCCAGCCGCTGGTAATCGGCGTCGGGTTCTTGTGTTTCCAGTCGCCACGGAAGTCCTTCACTTCCTTGGAAAGAATCCACTCCCCGGCCTTTTGCAATTGGGGGTGATCTCCTGGGATGCCTGATTCCACCAAAGCGAATGCTGAAATGCCGGTGTCCCAAACGGGCGAAAGACACGGCTGCATGCGGAACTCGTCGCGCTCGGTGTCGTGGACTTCCAAATCCGAAAAATCCTTGAGCGCCTTGCGTACCGCCGGATGGGCTTCGCTGTAGCCCAGCGTCCTCAGCACCATGATCGTATACATCATGCTGGGGAAAATGGCGCCGAGGCCGTCGTTACCGTCACCGGCCCGTTCCAGAATCCAGGCTTCGGCTTTTTTCAAGGCGCGTTGGCGAAAAGGCTTCCAGGGCAGCGTGTCGAGAAATCTCAACACCCGGTTCCAGGTAAGGAAAAAGTTCTTCCAGGTGAAGAGCTTCTTGTCGAACGGCAGGCCCAGGTTCGAATGCTCCGTGCCATAGGGGAAGAGCTCGTGCAGTTGCTTTTCCGGCGGCAAATGCCGTGTGGGCTTGAAATGGTTGATGATCGAAAGCGGCACCACCATGGCGCGGCTCCACGACGACATTTCGTAAATATTAAAATAGAGCCAGTTCGGCAGCAGGATGATTTCCGGCGGAATGATGGGGAGATATTTCCAGGGATATTGGCCGAACAGCGCGAGAAACATTTTGCAGTACGTATTCGTCTTGGGAATGCCGCCCAAACGAACAATGGTCGCATGCGCCTTGAGCATGCGGGGATCGTCGGGTAAAAAACCGGCCAGCTTCAGCGCAAAGTAGGCCTTCACCGTGGCATTGAGTTCGCTCGGCCCTTTGTAGTAAGTGTTCCAGCCGCCATCGAGTTGCTGCCGGTCGAGCAGGTACTTCACGCAGCGGGACTGCTTGTTGAAATCAACCTCGCCCGTCCACTGCATGAAAGCCACCACGTCGCAGACCAGTGTTGAATCAACGATCAATTCGCCCACCCAGTAACCTTCAGGCTTTTGCAGACTCAACAGATGCTGTTGTGATTTGCGGATCGTTTCCTGAACCTGATCGGCCAACGAAACGGTCGTCGGTTCGCGAAAGGTTTCGAGCGAAACGGAAATGGTTTTCTGAGGTAAAGGGGTCATGGGTCGGATTTATCCAGCATAGAAAAAAGCCGAAAGAGGTCAATAACCTCGGAAACCACTGAAGATTACGCCTTACTCGTTACGACTCAGGTCTTCCGGATCAACATCGGGTTGGTAGCCGAAAGCGCCGATTTGCGGCCAGTCGAGACCATCCGCTTCGTCCACCAGATTGACCCGGGTGCCGAGAATTTTCTGGATCAGGGCCAAGCCCGCATAGCCAAGAATAAAAACCACCCCAAAACCGGTAACGCACCCAATCACCTGGGCGGCCAGTTGATGCCAGGCACCGCCGAAGAGAAGTCCACGCACGGGCCCTTCCACATCGTTCATGCCCATCCCGGAAGTGCCGTTGGCAAAAAAGCCGGTCGCCAATACGCCCCAGGCTCCGCCCGCTCCGTGAATGGCCACAGCACCTGCCGGGTCGTCAATCCGCTGCCGTTGCAACAGCGCCGCCACACCGGTTGCGATCAACCCGGCTATTGCGCCCATAAGAAACGCTGCCCACGGATCAATCAAGGAGCTACAAGCCGAAACCGCCACGACGCCCGCAAGTAATCCGCGGCAAAGCAACACCGGAGTGGGCCGCTCTTTGCGCCAGCCCGCCAGAAAAAAGGTAACCACCATTCCTGCCGCCGCGCCGAGCAGCGCGTTCACAGCCGCCAGTCCCGCATCAGGAGCTGACAAGGTAGCGGGATCCGCTCCGGCAAAGGCATTGACCGATGTCCAGGCGACAAGCAGCACCAGGGTCCCGAGAATCAAAAAAGGAACGTTATGCCCCGGAATCGTGCGCGAGGTATTATCGCGGCCAAATCTTCCGTAACGAGGCCCGAGCACCAGGGCGATGACCAGGGCGAGAGTACCCGCTGTTTCGTGCACGACGCCCGCTCCCGCCACATCGATAAATCCGTGTCCCAGGCCGCCGTCACGCCCCAACTCGGCCAGCCAGCCGCCGCCCCAGACCCAATTAGCCAGAAGAGGATAAATAAAGGCGCCGATCAAAAAGGCGCTGACTGCCATGGCCAGCAACCGCCCCCGTTCCAGGGCCGCTCCCAATGCCGCTGCCACGGCAATAACCAGCAGCGCGGCTTGTCCAAAGAAAAGTGCGGCCACGCCATTGCTCGAAATATGTTCGGTCGTGAGGAAAAAACCGGCACTCCCCATCAACCCCCAATGATGACCTTGGATCGTGAAGCCCAATTCATGATCGAGCGCGTTCCGGCCCACAGCCAGAATCGGTTCGGCCAGTGCCGCGTGCGCATCGCCAACCCCCCCCGTTTGCACCGCGAACCCACCCGCCCAGTAACCAGTCCAGGCAAAAGCCATGCCCACCAGCAACAGGGTGGCTGTATGTCCGCAATTCTTGGCCCGCGTCAACCCGCAGTGATAAAGCAAAAAACCTCCGGTTGAAGCCAACGCCAACAATGCGGCGAGAACCGTAGAACCGGGGACACTCAGTGTCGGTGAGCTGAGATTGCTCACGATAGGAGGAGGAGCGATTGCCCGGATGGAAGGTGCCGCAGCAGGGGGAGGTGGAGCGGGTGTCGTTGCCGGAACGACTACGGGAGGTTGCTCCTCCGTTCTGTTTGCTGTTTCGGCAACAGGTTGGCTACTTGTCACCGTATCGGTCTGCGCCAGTAAAAGTCCGATTGAGGCAAAACCGAGCCAAAGGACGATAATCAAAAATCGCCTTAAACTTCCCCCATTTGAAGATGTAAAAAAAATCATAAGATTTTCTGCGGAAGCATAATACAATCATAATAAAACGAGGAATGACAAGCAGATTTACGAATGACTAAGCCGTAGACTTGATCAAAAAATGAAGGCAGAGCCTGAGCCCACTAAATCTTTGCCTTGACGCAAGCAACCCCTTTTCGCGAATTTATTGTAATATAAAGCATTAATGAAATCTTTTACGGCATCACGTTTCAGCGACCAGAAAGACGGCTTCCACCAGATCCTTTCGGATCGATATTGGTTGGCCAAAGTCTTGTTGGGCGGTTTTTTGCTCATCAATCCATTTTTGGTGGCGCTGGCTCCTACCTATTTTTCCGGCCAGGGCCCCGATTGGGTGAAGCTGGTTTTTCCCTGGATCCTCGGGTTCAATATCCTCTCCTTTTGGTTTCCGCTCGGCTTTACCTTCGAGGTTTTGCGCCGCGCCCGCACCGGACGTGGTGTCCAATTGCCTGAATGGCAGTGGAACCGGCTGGGAGTTTTCGCCAAAGAAGGTGCGGTCAAACTTACCCTGGCAATAACGACCCTGCTGCTGCCGACGGGACTCTGGATGGGCGTCATTTACGGTCTCTTCATTTATCTTTTGGGACTGCCCGTCACGTTGCTCACGTTATTCATTCCTCCCATCATGCTTCTCGTGATTCCCTTCTGCGGGGTTGCCTGTTGCCGCTGGCTCGACGGCGAATCGGTTCTCAGTTGCGCGCTTAATTATGCGGAAAACATCCGGCTGTTTCGCCGGGGCTGGAAAGATTACCTGATCGCTTCGGCCTTCATCGTCGGCGTGAATTCGATCACGACCGCATTTTTCTACACCATTCCTTTTGGGGCGGTCTTCGGTCTTTGCCTGGTCGATACTTGGTTCGGACCGATCTATGCCGAGTCGGTTGCCCAACGGACAGAGAAACCCAAGCGCAAAACGAAGCGCGAGTCGGTTTTGGTTTGAATGGTAGCCGTCGCGGGTTCCTTATTTTTTACCACGGCCAAGCGCAGGCGCTGACTTTTTACCTGTCTTTTTTTCGGGAGGCAACGCTTTGGGATCATTGCGAATCCAATGGAAAAGAAATTGCTGCGCGTAACCCCGGTAGGGTCCGAAATGTTTGTCCGCGAAAGCACTCAGTTTCTCCACGGTAACGCGCGAACTATCGTTAAAATAAAGTCGGCGCAGCACACGCTCAACCCAGACATCGATGGGGAATGCTTCCCAGCGGCCATAGCCAAAAAGGAGCACGCAATTAGCTACCTTTTCGCCTACGCCTTGAAGCTGCCGGAGCGCTTCGCGGGCCTCGTGGTCAGGCATTTCCGCGATCCGTTCCAAGGAAACTTCGCTGGAGACAATCTGCCGCGCCGTGAAAAAAAGATGTCGGGCGCGAAAACCAAGGCCGCAGATCCGCAGTTGCTCCTCTGAGGCCACGGCCAGTCGTGCCGGACTGGGAAAAGAATGGAGGCCCTCCCCAAGCTCTTCCCCAAAGGCGCAGCGCAACTCGTGGTTGATCTGTTCAATTTGGACAATTTGCTTGAGGGACGAGCAGATAAAATTACACAACGTTTCCCACGGCGCTTGACGAAGAATGCGCAGGCCGGGCGCGAAAGCCCGAGCCCGATCCAGCCAGGGGTCATTCGGAAAGGAGGCGAAAATTTCGCGCATGGGAAGATCGAGGCCAAAATAATGCGTCACCTCTTCATGGGTCAGTCCGGGCCCGATTGCACGCAGCGACTCCCCCTGGGACCAGACCAGGCAGGGTCGCTCCGCTATCCATCCGCGCCAGCGTCCGTCCGCAGCTCTTTTCCAGGAAAAAGCCTGTCCACTGGTCAGTGTTGCATCCAGGTCGAGACCGTGCGCAAAAAGGGAAAGTGAGACTTGCGGAAGTTCCGAAGGATTCATGACCGGATCACTTATTCTGCGATTTCAGGCTGTCGATACTCTTATTGAAAAGCGGCCGGATCACGAGATCCCGGATTTCGACTTCTTTGCTCCTGGCTTCTGGCAATCAGGGCAAACCCCGGAGAGCTGAAGCGAATGACTGATTCCGGCGTAACCCCGTTTTTTGGCGATCTGGTCTTCAAATTGTTCCACCACGCATTCCTCAATCGGTTCGACTTTATGGCAGGTGCGGCAGATCAGGTAATGATGATGGTGATGCCCATTCCGCGACCGGATTTCGTGCCGCGTGGTGCCATCAATCCAGGCCACCCGTTCCACCAGATTTTTTTCCTCGAGAATGGCGATGAACCGAAAAACCGTGGCAAAATCGCAATCTGTACCGCGCATTTTGTCGTGAATTTCCGCGAGAGTCAGGGGCACCGGAGTCGTATCCAGCAATCGGACAATGGCCAAGCGTCCGCGAGTGGCGCGCAGTCCGTTTTGCCGAAGCCATGACGCGGCATCGAGAGGACGGGTTGCCGCGTGCTGGGACATTCTCACTTGTACCACGACTTGCGGAGCTTTGCAGCCGATTCCCTGAGAAAACTTGCTGCAAAAAAACGGGCTAATGATTCAGAAGCGCCTTGGTACCTGCGAAAATCAGGTACAAGCCAAGAATGGTCAATACTCCACTGGAAAGATAAGGAGCGCGACGGGCCCAATTGGAAAACCCCTTCATACGCCGGGCTGCATGTTGAGCACTCCATGCAGCAGCAACCCCCACCGTGACCAGTGTGATCGCAAGCCCCATGCTGAAGCAAAGCACAAGAGCAAACCCAAAGGCGTACTTCTTGAGTTGAAGACAAAGCACGAGAATAGAAAAGGCTGCCGGGCAGGGCAATAGACCTCCCGACAAACCAAACAGCACGATTTGGCCAGTGGTTACTTCGCGATGGGCAAAGCGCTGCTCAATTTCAAGGGCATGAGCTCTTTCATGGGCGTCTTGATATTCGCCAACATCGAGTAATGCCAATTCTGGATGGGCGCTAGGGTGCTCATGAACATGTTCATGATGAGCATGATCGTGATCGTGGCCATGGTCATGAGAATGGGCGGAGGTAGTTTTCATCTGCTGCCAGGTTCCCCAGAACATCCAGGCAGCAGTGGCCAGGACGATTGCTCCCGAGCCAACTTGAAAATAAGGCTCTGTCGATTCGACGTTGAAATGCTGGCCAAAATAAAGGGCAAAACCCGCCAACACCCAAATAATTAGGGTATGAGAGAATGCGGCAGAAAGGCCGAGAAGACAGGCTTGAAAGACTGTGCCGCGAACGGCAACGATAAACGCAGCCATCATGGTTTTCGAATGCCCTGGTTCCAGTCCATGCAAGGCGCCCAGAAGCATGGCGCTGGGCAGAAACAGCCAGACGTGAGTCGAGCCCTGGTTTAAGAGAAAGGTAATTTCATTCATGAATATATGGGATATACCCCCTTATCCCTTATGGGTGCAAGTTGAAATTTAGGGATGCTTTTTCATTATTTTCGGTTAGAAAGGGCCATGCCTCATTCGCATGGTCATCCGCACAGCTACAGTGAAAAGAAGGCGTTGCAGAACCGCTTACGCAAGGTAGCTGGGCAGATTCGTGCCATCGAAACCATGGTCAACGCGGATACCGATTGCTCCGAAGTTCTTACGCAAGTGGTTTCAGCGCGAAAAGCTCTCAAGTCTTTTGCTGAAATTCTCATTCAACAACATACAGAAAGCTGCATCGCTGGCGCGGCGAATCCCAGGGAAGGCCAACGTCGTTTGAAGGAATTACTGACCGTGCTTAAGCGGTACGTTGAATAGATGACAACTTTTTGCATCGTTGCCTCAGGTCGCAGGGATCGCTAGGATTAACCCAATGTCCGCTGCCTGCGCCGTCAGTCATACCGATGAGATCAATGCCCGCATTCTCGCGGTCTCGGAAGATCGCATTGCCGGTTTTGTGCGCGACCCGATCAAGGAAATTGCCCGGGCTTGCGGGTTGCCCGTTGAAACCGTGATCGAGCGGATTCGCGCCATGCTCCAGGCTGGAACGATTCGCCGCGTGCGCCAGACACTCATGGCGACGGATCTTGCTCCGGGCGCCTTGGTCGCATGGGAAGTCGACCCGGAAAAGCTCGATGCCGCCTTCGATTTCATGTTCCAGCAGGATCCTTTTTCGGGTCACGTTGTCCTGCGCTCAACCGATACCCAAACCACCGGATCGCAATACAGACTTTGGACCACCCTCAAGGTGCCGCATGGGTTTTCCATGACAAAACATGCCGATTTTCTTCGGGAAAAGGTCGGAGCAAAGCATTACCGTTTGATGCCGGCCCGGGGAATTTTTGCCCTTGGAGTCGGGCACACCCGCCGTAAAGCGATTGAGCCGGGAGCGAAGTCAGACCAGCACGCCGAGATGCACGAAGTGCGTTCGGTGAAGCTGAGCGAACTTGAATGGCGCGTGTTGATGACGCTCAAGCGCGAACTGGCTGCCGAGGAAATCAGTGAAAATCTATGGGAAGCGCGTGCGAAGGAAGCTGATCTGCCCTTGCCGGTTTTTTTCGAAGTGGCCGAGAATCTCGACGAGCGCAAGGTCATCGGCCGTTTCTCGACTTTCCTTGAGCACGTCAAACCCACGGCCACCGGCGAACGGGTCACGCGGTTCAATGCGCTTTTTCATTGGGCCGTTCCGCCCGGACGCCAATTCGAAGCGGGTCGGGAAATCGGACGGCATCACATCCTCACTCATTGCTACTGGCGCGAAGGCGGCCCGGAATTCAACTACGTCAACATCATGGCCGTCGCGCATGGCACCGATCGGGATTTGGTCCGTGCCCACAAGTCCGCCATCGACGAGCACCTGCATCAGATTGGCATGCCCTTCAATTACACGAATGTTTTTTGGGGCGGTCGCAGTGAAATCAAGCCTTCGGAAATTGCCCCGGCGGCCTATGTCGAATGGTGCCGCTCTATCGGTCTCGATCCGCAGGCGATGCGTTCCGAGTAAAAATTCCGCGGTTACACCGTGGAATCGATGACCGCTTCGATGACCTGCTGGAGTTTTTCCAGCTTGTAGGGCTTTTCCAGGGCTGCCGTGAAGCCGTGCTTTTTGTAATCCACCATGACGGGATGTTCCAGGTGTCCGCTGTTGGCGATCACCTTCGCGTGAGGATTGATTTTTCTAATCGTGTGGACGGCATCCTGGCCACCCACGCCGTTGGGTATAATCAAGTCCATCAAGACTACATCGAACATTTGACCCTGGTTTTTCGACTTGGCGTAAGCCGCGATGGCTTGGGCGCCGTCCGTGCAGGTCGTGACTTCGTAACCCAGATGGGTGAGCATTCGACTGACGATATCCAGGATCATCTGCTCGTCGTCCATCAACAGGATGCGTTTTTTCACCTCTGTTTTGGGCAAGGTTGCTGTGGCCACGAGCGAACCGGAACTCGTGTTGCCGCCGGTCACAGGGAGATAGATGAAAGCTGTCGTGCCCACGCTGGAAGTCGATTCAAGGGTAATTGTGCCACCCATCCGTTGAATGGAGGACAACGCCGTGGTCAGTCCAAGTCCCTGGGAACCCTGGCGCGTCGTGAAGTAGGGCTCAAAAGCATGATTCAACGTCCTTTCGGACATTCCGCTTCCCTGGTCCTGGATGCGAACACAGACGTAGTTACCTGATTTTAGTGGAATATCTGAGCGGTAGGAAAGCTGTGTTTGCGGGACATATTCCGCCGTCACCTTCATCACGCCTTTATCCATGGACTGAATGGAATTGGTCGCAATATTGCGAACGGCATGGGCAAAGGACTCCACATCGAGATCCAGCTCGGGCAGGTTGCGCGGAAAAACATAATCAGCGCGAATCATGGTACCTCTCAATACAGCCGTAATGGCTTCCTGCACGATGGGCTCAATTGGTACCTGAACCCGTGGTGATTCCGATTGGGAGGAAATGGAGAACATCTGCTCGATGAGATCGCGGGCGCGTTGCAGTGAGCGTTCGATTTCCTGGAGTCGCACGGCGACGGCGTTATGCGGGCCGTTTAAATTTTTGGCGATGGTGAGATTACCGAAAACGTTAGTCAAAATCTGATCGAAATCCCGCGCCATCCCCTCGACCATTCCTGCAGCCGTGGCCTGGGTCGAGGCCAGGGCCAGCGCCTCTTCCAGCTTTTTATTTTCCGTGACGTCGTGGCACATCAGGACAATCGATTCAATCTGATTGTCCGCATTGAGCATCGGTACGATTTCGGTTTGTAAATTCAACCAACAACCATCTTTTTGTTGCGCACGAAATTCCACCTGCTGGGTCGTTCCGAATTCGAATACCTTTTGCAAAGCTTCGCTGGCCCGGAGCTTGTCATCCGGATGGACCTCCGAAAGGGCGTGCGTCCCCGCCAATTCTTCCGACGAATAACCCAGGGCATGATTATAGGCCGGATTATTCCAGATCCGATTGCCCTGCTGATTCGTGAGGACAATCAGGTCCGACACGTTTTCGGCCATGACCTTGAAGAGACGCCGTTGGCCGTTCCATTCCGTCTCCGCCGCTTTCCAGTTCTCCAGACTGTTGCGTAATTCGGCCACTTCCGATTGCAGATTGGGGATATCGCCGGCCGATTCGTTCGAGATCGGAAAAGAAACCGCTGGAGGAGGAATTACTTTTAGGGAAGGACTCGGCTGTTTTTGGGAAACATCTTGAGGAACGATGAGGGAATCCGCCTGGGGAGCAGAAACCAAGCGAAGCAAAATAGGCGTTCGCGGGGTTATGGGTTTGCCTTTAGATGTTGGAACATCGTTCACGATGTCTTCCTGCAAAAGATTGGAAACAAATATATAAGGTGAAAATAGGTTCTAAGGATTCGAATGGAGGATGAAGCAAGAAGCATGCTTTAACCTACATATAATTAATTTAGCTACGTAAATAAAGCAAGTAAAAACCATTGGAACTCCTTGGCTCAACGAGAATGACCGATTCGGTCATTCTCGGAACAGGAGCAAGCTCCGAGGAATTTACCCTGAGAGATTAAAAAAGAAGACGCGTTTTACGCGCCGACTTCTTTGCGCGCTTCCTCAGCCAAGGCGGTCGAGAGGTAGCGTTCGCCGGTGCTGCATCCGATTGTCACGATCATCTTGCCCTTGTTTTCGGGACGCTTCGCGATCTGGATGGCGGCAAAGACATTGGCCCCGGTCGAAATACCGACGAGGAGACCTTCTTCCTTGGCCAGACGACGCGCCATAGCAAGAGCTTCATCATTGGTCACAGTGACAACTTCATCGACGATTTTGAGGTGAAGATTGGCGGGCACAAAACCGGCGCCGGTGCCCTGGATTTTATGCGGGCCGGGCTTCAGCGGTTCGCCTTTGAGCGTTTGGCTGATGACAGGAGAATCCTTCGGTTCGACCGCAATGGCCTTGAACTCGGGCTTGCGCGACTTGATTACTTCGGCCACACCTGTAATGGTGCCGCCAGTGCCTACGGCGGAAACAAGGATGTCTACCTTGCCGTCGGTATCGTTCCAGATTTCCTCGGCGGTGGTCTTCTTGTGGATCTCTGGATTGGCCGGGTTTTCAAATTGCTGCGGGATGAACGCGTTCGGCGTTTCCTCGACGATGGCCTTGGCTTTGGCGATCGCGCCTTTCATGCCTTCCGCCGCTGGGGTGAGCACCAGCTTTGCACCCAACAAAGCGAGCAACGTGCGGCGCTCCAGCGACATGCTTTCCGGCATGGTCAAAATCAGCTTGTAGCCCTTCGCGGCGGCGACGAACGCGAGCGCGATACCGGTGTTGCCCGAAGTCGGTTCAACAATCACGGTGTCCTTGGTGATCTTGCCTGCCGCTTCGCCCGCCTCGATCATGGCCAGACCGATACGATCCTTCACGCTGCCCAGCGGATTGAAAAACTCGCTCTTAAGAAGAATCGTCGCGTCAGCACCTTCGGTCACGCGGTTCAATTTGATGAGAGGAGTACGACCAATAGTTTCGAGAACGCTGTTGTAGATAGGCATAAAAGGAGAAGGATGAGGGTGGTTGTTTACTGTATCGATAGACAATACAAACGGTCTGATCCGAGGCAACCTCGATTTTAGCCTAAATATTTACTTTCCCATCCGAGATGAGATCGTTTCCGTGAGGCCAGGAAGAATCGCGGTGGCCAGTCCATAAGAACGAACGTTGAACGTCGCTTCATCCATTTCGCTGCCTGGCTCCAGATTGACCAATATCGAGAAGGCCCTCGAGTAGCCGAAGAGCCGGTCCGCCGGTACCACCGCGCCGGACGTTCCCACCACCACCACGACATCGTCCGGACGCAGCTTCCGGGCAATCTCGTGCAGGGCATCGTACTGCGGCGCGGCCTGACCGAAGAAAATAATCCCGGGCTTGACCGTTTTTTGTTGGCGACAACTTGGGCAGCCGGACTGATCGTAAATGATCTGCTCAATCTCCCACTCGTGATCGCATTCGACGCAATGCATCCGGCGGACATCACCATGCAAATGAATCACCGAATCGCATCCTGCCTTTTCGAGCAAACAATCGACATTTTGCGTGATGACCTGGACACGTCCCGGCCAGCGCTTTTGCCAATCGGCAATGGTAAGATGCGCCTGGTTGGGCTTGGCCTTGCTCGCGGCGATTCGCCGGGAGTTGTAAAACTCATGGACCGCGTCGAAATTCTTTTCCCAAGTCGTGAAGTTGCAAACCTTGTCCAAGGAAACGCCTTCCCACAAACCATGGACGCCGCGAAAAGTCCCCAACCCGCTCTCCGCCGAAAGCCCTGCGCCGGAAAAGACAATGAGCTGCGGTGAATTTTTAGTGCGAGTCTGTGCGGAAGGCATCTATGCCAATATACAAAAAGGGCCACTTTAAAAAAGCCGTCATCCCGAGCTTGTCGAGGGATCAGACGTATGGTGTCCGTGTGATGAGGTAAAAGGCTTTCGTTCGATACGGAAGAGGAACGTCACATCGTATGGAAAAAGAAAGCGAGTCTGATCCCTCGACAAGCTCGGGATGACGGGTCTTATGAAATTATCGCTTCAGCCCCAGCACGTCCTGCATGGAATAGAGGCCGGGCTTTTGGGTGTGGGCCCATCGAGCGGCGCGAAGCGCGCCCGAGGCAAAGGTATCGCGGTTGGAAGCGCGGTGGGTAAGTTCGATGCGTTCGCCGTCGGCGGCAAAATGGACCGTGTGATCGCCCACGACATCGCCGCCGCGCAGGGCGTGCATGCCAATGATACGCTTCGGACGCGCACCGACATCGCCGTGCCGTCCGTGCTTCGTTAACTCTTCGTACGAGCCGCCTGCCGCCTGGGCCAGAATTTCCCCGAGTCGCCGCGCGGTTCCGCTGGGGGCGTCGAGCTTGTGCCGATGATGCATCTCGACCACTTCCTGGTCATAATTTTCGCCGAGCGTTTCCGCCGCGATTTGCGTCAGATAAAAAAGGAGATTCACGCCGACCGAAAAATTGGGAGCGAACACGAGGGGAATTCGTCCGGAGACCGCTTCGATGGCCTTCCTCTCTTCAGCATTATGTCCGGTCGTGCCGATCACGAGCGCCCGGCCATGGTCCGCCGCCATCTTGGCGAGATCGCCGGAAAGCGAATGATGCGCGAATTCGATCAATGCGTCGCAACGGTCGATGACCTCGAGAATGTTTTCGCCTTTGTCGAGTCCGGCGACAAGTTCCAGCTTGGGATCAAGCTTGGCCAGGCGCATGAGGGCCTCGCCCATACGCCCCTTCGCTCCGACAATGACGACTCTGGTTTTATCCGTGCTCATGAATGTGAAATTAAAGACCAACCGATTTCAGCGTGGCTTCAAGCTTGGTCCGGCTTTGCGGTTGCAGCGGAACGAGGGGCAGTCGCACCTCTTCGGTCATCCAGCCGCCGCGAGCCATGGCTGCCTTGACCGGTACGGGGTTGGCCTCGATAAAGAGATCGCGGAAGAGAGGGTACAATCGACGATGTTGCTGCTCGGCGGCACCGGCCTTGCCCTGGAGAAAAGTATTCACGAGGGATGAGACTTCCTTCGGGATTAAATTGGAGGCAACGCTGATGACTCCGACAGCGCCGACGGCCATCGCAGGCAAGGTCATGGAATCATCGCCGCTGAGGATTGCCACATGATCAGGCAATGCCTGGCGCAATTGGCTGAAACGTTCGATGGAACCGCCCGCTTCCTTGATCGCCACGATATTTGCATGCGCCTTGGCCAGCGCCACCATCGTATCGACGGCAATTTCGCTTCCGGTGCGTCCCGGCACGCTGTAAGTGATGATCGGCAGCGATGTGCCTTGCGCCAATTTTCCATAATGGGCGATCAACCCCGCCTGGGTCGGCTTGTTGTAGTAGGGGCTGACAACCAGGACGCCGTCCACGCCGAGCTTCTCCGCCTGCTGCGTTAGATAAAGTGCTTCCGTCGTGCTGTTGGAGCCGGTTCCGGCAAAGACCTTGATGCGTCCCTTCGCCACCTGGACGGTCAACTCGATGACGCGGAGGTGTTCTTCCATCGAAAGCGTGGCCGATTCTCCCGTCGTACCGACAGGGATGACGCCCTCCAGACCCGCTGCGATCTGCGCTTCCAAAAGGCGGGTGAACGCCTTTTCATCGACGCAATCGTCGCGAAAAGGTGTAACGAGGGCGGTATAAGTACCCTGATAAGTGGCGGAGGAAGTGGACATGATGGGAAGGTCTACCCTAGCGGAACAAGGGGTGTTTAGCAATGCACGCGTTGGAATTGAAAACGCACTCTAGGAACTTTTATAGGCAAAGGCGAACCAGGCCGCCCCGGCGAGAAAAGCAAAACTCACCATGTAATTCCATTTGAGATCTTCGCCAAGGACCCATTTGGCAAAGAAGACAAAGACCAGTAGCGTGATGATTTCCTGCAGGATTTTGAGTTGATAACCATCGAGCACTTTAAAGCCAAGCCGATTGGCCGGTACTTGAAAGCAATACTCAAAGAAAGCGATGCCCCAAGCGATGAGAATCACGATCCAAAGCGGCTTGGAGTTGAGATACCTGAGATGGCCGTACCAAGCGCAGGTCATGAAGGCGTTCGAGGCGATGAGAAGAAGTGTCGTTTGAATTAAAGTGAGGGAGGGCATAGATTAAAAAATGATTTTTATTAAAACGAAAGTAATTAATATGGAGCAAGTTGCAATAGAATATGGAGCGATGAAATGAAATGGGCAGTTGACATAAACCCATATTTTAACTAATCCTATCGAAATTATAGAGATTATGAAAAACATAACTACATTTCTTAGCATCCTCGTTCTGGGCTTAAGCTCTACCCTGGCTCCGGCCAAACAAATCAACCTCCTCAATGTTTCCTACGATCCCACTCGGGAATTGTACGATGACTACAACAAGGTCTTTGCCGACTACTGGAAAAAACAAAGCGGCGATGACGTCAGGGTCAGCCAGTCCCATGGTGGTTCGGGCAAGCAGGCCCGCGCTGTTATCGACGGGCTGGAAGCCGATGTCGTGACCCTCGCCCTGGCTCCCGATATCGATGCCATTGTCAAAAACGCGCATAGCATTGGGCCCAAATGGGAGGAGCGTTATCCAGAAAATAGCGCACCCTACACCTCGACGATTGTTTTCCTGGTGCGCAAAGGCAATCCGAAGGGAATCAAGGATTGGTCCGGCTTGGTCAAACTCGGTATTGAAGTGGTGACGCCCAACCCCAAAACCTCGGGAGGTGCCCGTTGGAATTTTCTCGGTGCTTATGGCTATGCGAAAAATACCGGTGCCGACCCCAAGGCCTTTGTGAAGTCCCTTTATGGCAACGTGAAGGTACTCGACACCGGCGCGCGCGGTTCAACTGTGACCTTCGTGGAACGAGGCCAGGGAGACGTGCTCATCGCTTGGGAAAACGAAGCCTTGCTCTCTGTGAACAAGCTGACCCCCGGGAAATTTGAAATTGTTTATCCCAGCCAGACCATCCTCGCCGAACCGCCGGTTGCCGTGGTGGACTTGAATGCGGATAAGCATGGTACCCATGAAGTGGCCGCGGCTTACTTAAAGTATCTCTATTCGCCCGAAGGCCAGGAAGTGGTCGCTCGCAATTACTACCGCCCCCGGGATAAGTCCGTTTTGGCGAAATATGCGCACAGTTTCCCTACACTCAAAATTTTCACCGTTGGGGAAGAGTTTGGCGGCTGGGGTAGCGTCCAGAAAGACTTCTTCGGCGACGGCGGCATTTTCGATCAGATTTATAAACCAGCGACGAAATAGAGCCTATTCGGTTGAGATAGACGCATGATCCGGTTTCATTTCCGATGAATAATCGGTCATCCTGAGCTTGTCGAAGGATCAGGATGATGGGAAAGAGTGCGTCTATATAAATTGAAATTGAAGCGACGCTAGTTCTTCGGTGCGCTGGGTGTTGCCGGGGGCGTGTTGGTTGTCGTGGTGATAACAGTCGTATCACCCAGAGTGGTCTTCGTGACAGTCACGGCTGGTCCTCCCGGAGCCGCGCTAACGGTGGAAACAGGGACGGTAGATGGAGCCCATCCTCCGGCTTTTTTGGCGCGGTAATCGTGCAACATCGTGTGCACGCGGGCGATCATGTCATCGAGTTGGGGGTGGACGGGGTAGCTTTTGACGATCTTTACCAAGACTTCCAACTTATCCATGGTGGGTGTGATCTTGTAATCGTCGCTGGCGCGTTCAAACGCCAATGAAGGATATTCAACCTGATTCCATTGATCGGAGTCAGGTTGATCGGCATTTTTCATGGCGATGTAAGCATCCCACGCCGCCAGTGTATCGGCAGTCGGGGTCGTCCTCTGGGGATCAAGCACGTCGGAGCGATAAAATTTCGGGATGTCTTTGACCGCCCAATGGCTCTGCTCTTTGTCATCCTGTCCCCGGAAGCCAACGTACTTGCTGATGATTGAGTCACCTATGGGAATGGTCTTCCAATCACCAATATGTTTCGATTCACCATTTTTCTTTTTCTCCCATTTCGGAGGGGGGGAATCGCCTGACGAGGGTTCGACAATCGCTTTCAGTTCTCCCGTGCCTTTTAGTTGGGGATAAAGTTGCGCCTTGGTTTTCAGCCAGGCAATCCAGTTATCGTGTAACCCGGCTTGGTTGGGGTCGGAAATGAAAAGAACGGCAAAATACATCAGCCCGCAATGCGTCTGGACTAAATTGGCGACTAAGGAAGAATTGTCCTGATCCTGCTGTAAGCGTGTTCTTTTTTCACTTGGCGTCTCACTGTCGTGAGTCGTGGTCACCGAGGAGGGATCGGGCATCAGGCCGCCCGCTTGTTGGTAAAGGGCCAAAGCCGCATCGGAACTGCCGGAAGCCGTTGAAAGTTGGCTGATGAGATTCTTGAAATTTTGGGAACTGGCCGTCAGATGTTCCTGCTTGGCCTGGTTTAAATCCTGTTCCAACACATCCAGCGACGTTTGGGCACACGCTAAATGGCCCGGCAAAATAAAGCCCACCGCAATCATACAACCCAAACCCAGCCGTTTCATCACGGTACAATAGCGTAATCGCCACTTATGCAAAGTTTTCAATAAAGGATCCTCACAAATTAAACCCCGGAACTTAAATAAAGTTATTCCAACATAAGCACGGCCCACATCCGTCCCGTTTTTCCCTTTTCCGCGCGATATGAATAATAGCGATCCAACCGGGTGGCCGTACAAGTGCCGCAATCATGATAATGTTGGACACCCGCCTCGCGGGCCTGGCGTCCGATCTCAGCCGCAAAGTCGATTTCATAGTGAGGGGGCCGAATGCACGGCCCTAGTTGCACGATGAGATTTTCAGGGTGCGAACCGTAAGTTGTATGCAGATAGGTAATCGTGGCCCCAACGATATTGCCCTCTGTACCGCGACGTCCCGAGTGGGCCAGGGCGATCACTTGTTCTATCGGATCATAAAAAAAGACAGGACCACAATCGGCCACTCTTACTGTAAGGGGTAACCGGGGGACCGAAGTGGCCAGGGCATCGAGTTCCGGCAGGCGGACTGCGCATGGCGTGTAGACAGCCTGGACCTTGTTGCCGTGAGGTTGTTCGCCCTGGACGGCATCGACCATGGGAAAGCCTGCGGAAGTGAACGTCTCGAGGAGTTCTGTTTCCAGATTCTCGAGGGGGCCCTGGCTGCGCGTGGAAAAACCGTGACGCAAACCGTCCCGCTGCAAAGCGGGGAACATTTCAATTTCCATGGCCGAAGGACAGGCGCTAAAAACAGCAGACCGTTCCTGTGTGGTACCAGCTCACAACAGGAACGGTCTGCAAAATGTCGTTCGAAGAACTTAGACCTTCGCGGCCTGCTGCTGCAGGGTGCTGCGACGGATGATGGTGCGGTAGATGCGCAACCAAGCTTCGATATCTTCCTGGCTCAGATCCTTGAAAAGTTCCTGGAGATTGCGAACGATGCCGCGCTTGAGACCCTCAACGAGTTCGCGCCCCTTGTCCGTGATGCGGACTAAAACCTGGCGGCGATCTTTCGGGTGACTAAAACGTTCGATCAAACCGGCTTCGACCAGGCGTTCAACCAAGCCCGTAGTGGCGGGTGTCGTATGGCGCATCAATTCGGCCAGTTGTGACATGTTGAGACCAGATGTCTGGTTGAGAAAACCAAGCAACGTATATTGCGGGATCGAAATATTTCCACGATTCACTTCAGTGGAAAGTTCCACCAGAAAGGACCGCTGTAGTTGCGTGGCTATTTCGGCCAGCTCTTCGGCCAAGTGTGTATTTTGATCAATCGTTTCCATGTTCTCTACAATTCAACAAACGAATGCTTTAGTCAATAAATAATTTGTTGCTTGCTTGGGTTAAGATATCCTTTTGAGGAATCAAAAGAATTCTTTTAAGCTACCTAAGTATGCATCGAGTTGACTCGGAAGCAGATGCAATGGTTAGGCTAGCTGATGCTGATAAGGCTGACCGAGGAACGTGGAAATGTTGGTAAATTCAAAATTCCGTTCCAGCAATCCATCCAAAATTTGGCCCACACAATTGGCCGTTTGCTTGTGCAAGTCATGACACAAAATAATCGAACCCGGTTTGGCCTGGGTTAGAATGGTGTCGACAATCCTTGTTTCACCCGGTTGCGCCCAATCGCGCGGATCGACGCTCCAAAAAACCACGCCGAGTTCCTTGCTCTGCGGGATACCGATCTGGTTCTTGCGAAATGCACCGTAGGGTGGGCGAAGCCATGTCGGATGCTGGTTGAGAACTTCGCCGATGGTGTCCTGCGTCTTCTGAATTTCCCAATCGACCTGCTGGTCCGGCAGCGAGTTCAGTTTGACGTGATTGAAAGTGTGGTTGCAAACCTCGTGGCCTTCAGCCAGGACACGCTGGGCCAGTTCCGGTGCGGCAACGACCCGTTTGCCAATCATGAAAAAAGTGGAGCGGAGATTGCGCTTCTTGAGTTCATCGAGCACGACTTCGGTTACGCCGGGTGTGGGGCCGTCGTCGAAAGTAATGGCCACGCGATTGCCGAAACCGTTGCCGCTGCCAATGAAATGGGGGCTGACCACCTCAGGCGCTGTGACTACTCCAGGAGCAGGGGGAGTTACGCTTGCGGCCAATGTTTCTGCAGCAGAGACAATACCCGAACCCAAGGCCATTCCCGTGACGGATGCCCCGAGTGACTTCAGGAACTGCGCGCGCGAAATGGACATGGCTCTGGAAGCTAACGCATGGCTGGGAACGGGCCAAGCAGAAAAGCAATTGACCGGTTTCGGACCAGCTTCACGAACATTTTTTCAAGTCTTTGCAGCCCCTTTCACAAGAGGGGGCTTTCTTGACAGTTAATAGCTTAGGCTTATAAAGATGTTATGGCGATTTTCCGCGAGGGGCAGGCAGCTTCCGGCAGGATTTGTTTTTTGCTGGGGCTTGTTTGTCTTCTTTTTCCGCTGCATGCGGTGGAAGTTGGAAGCGGTTTTAACACCACAGCACCCACAAATTCCGACATCGCCAATTGGAACTCAAGCACGGCCTGGGGCGCGAGTGGCATAACCGGTTGGGATTATGTCGGGCAGATCAACGGAGCGAGCGGCGTCTATTTGGGCAACGGCTGGGTCCTGACGGCAGCGCATGTCGGTGCGGGAAGCTTCCTGCTCGATGGCACGACCTATTCGGTTGTTAGCGGCTCCAGCCAGTCCATTACCACCACTGGATTTGGGACAGCAGATTTAATCCTATTCCAAATTTCGACCTTACCGACATTACCGAATCTTACCTTAAGTCTTTCCACTCCCGCTCTCGGCAGCTCGGTGGCCATGCTCGGATATGGCGGAGGTGGCGGCAATGAGACCTGGGGTCTTAATTCGGTAACGGCAAACAATCTGTTGGTTCCGCTTACCGCTGGCAGCACCACATATAAATCGGCTGATTTTGAGACCGCCTATGGTACAACCGCCTACGGGACCAATAATGCGCAATTGATCGTCGGAGATTCGGGAGGAGGCGATTTCATCTATAACACTTTCACCGGAAAGTGGGAATTGGCCGGAATCAACGAGGGCGTCGATGCGTCCCATAACAGTTACCTGGTCCAACTCAGCTATTACAACTCGCAGATCGCACCCATCGTCGCCACCCCGGAACCGGGCACCTGGGTGTTGCTCGTGATGGGCCTGACTTTTCTGGGCTATTGCTCTCGTTATCGGGATCGTTTACGTGACTGGTCGAGTCCGTAAAGTCCTCCCCATCCGTTATCCTTCGACAAGTTCAGGGTGACAGCGTTTTTATTGCGATATCTATTCCCCCTTAAGCGGGATGGAGCCTTCCGTGCCGGTGGGGGCGATGGGATCGGGCTTGGGGACAGGTGCGGGTGCTGCAGGTGGTTCTTCATCTGATGGCGGGTTTTCGTCAAGAAGTCCCTTCTTGCGCAACTGCGCTTCCATGGCCAAATCCATGACGAGATCGGCCAGCGGAAGAGTACCCTTGTCGAGTGCGGCATTGGCCGCCTTGAGTTCGCTCAGGTTCTCGCTTTCCAGCGCCTTTTCCACTGCCAGCATCAGCGCCTCGATTTCCTTCACTTCCTCCGGGACGATGAGTTGGCCGACGTGCGCCAGCGCTTTGCGGGTGGCACCGAGCATGTCGCCGCTCTTGCGCTTGGTTTCGATCCACTGGCGCTGGGCGAGATCGTCGAAGGCGTGCTCGACCGATTCGGCGACCATCTTTTCCACGTCCTCGTCGCGGACATCGACCGCGCTTTTGAGTTGCACGATTTTTTGATGGCCCGTTTTCACGTCGCGGGCGAGGACACTGAGAATGCCGTTGGCATCAATCTCGAACTGGACGCCAACGCGGGGCACGCCTTTCGGCGCCGGTTCAAATTCGAGGTCGAAGGTGCCGAGCGACCAGTTATCGCGGGCCAGTTCGCGCTCGCCCTGGAGTACCTGAATTTTCATCGATTTCTGGTTGTCGATAGCCGTGGTGAAAAGCTCGCCCGCCTTGGTCGGAATGGTGGTGTTGCGCGGGATGATGACGTTCATCAAGCCGCCGAAGGTCTCGATGCCGAGGGAAAGCGGGGTGACATCGAGGAGCACCATGTTCTGCACGCCGCCTTCGAGAATGCCCGCCTGGATGGTCGCGCCGAGAGCGACGGCTTCATCGGGATTCGCATGGGTGTTTGGTTCGCGTCCGAAAATCTCTTTTACCAAAGCGCGCACCATCGGCATGCGGGTCTGGCCGCCGACGAGGATGACGTCATCGAGATCGGCGGGCTTGAGCTTGGCATCGCTAAGCGAGCGGAGGCAGTTCGCTTTTGTTTTTTGCACAATTTCGCGCGCCAGCGTTTCGAGTTGTTCGCGGGAGACGACAGTGGAAAAACTTTGCTCGCCCAACGCGAACGGAATTTCGACTTTTGTTTCGGCTTCGGTGGAGAGCCGAATTTTCGCCGCTTCGGCTTCTTCATGCAGTCGGGCCACCAGCGCGGCATCGACATGGGTTTTCAGTTTGGCCGCGAGCCGCCGGGCGAGTTCATCAGTCAGTGCCGCATCGATATCGTCACCGCCGAGCCGCGTATTACCGTTGGTCGCCAGTACCTGAAAAACGCCTTCGTTCAATTCGAGGATGGAAATATCGAACGTGCCGCCGCCAAGATCGTAGACCGCGATTTTCGATTTTTGTTTGAGCCGGTCGAGGCCATAGGCAAGCGCGGCGGCGGTCGGCTCGTTGACGATGCGCTCGACTTCAAATCCGGCGCGACGGCCTGCTTCCTTGGTTGCGTTGCGTTGCGCGTCGTTGAAGTAGGCCGGAACGGTGATCACCGCGCGCGTGACCGGTTCGCCCAGCGACCGCTCGACATCGGCCTTCAGTTTCTTCAGCACTTCGGCGGAAATTTCCTCGGGCGACCAGACACGGCCCGGCAATTCGACACGCACCGGTTCGCTTCCTTTTCCGGCAACGGGATAACCGACGATCATTTCCTCCTGGGAAAGCTCGCTGCCCCGCCGTCCCATAAAGCGTTTGATTGAGGAGACGGTTTCCCTGGGCTTGAGACTGCGAACGCGTTTGGCGGCGGCCCCGACGAGCGGCGTTTGGTCTGCGCCGGGAAAATGGACAACTGATGGCGTGAGGCGACGCCCTTCTGCATCGGCGATGAGCACGGGAAAGCCCGAGTCCATCACGCCCACGAGGGAATTGGTTGTACCGAGATCAATGCCGACAATTTTACTCATAATGTCGAGGCCTTTTTGCGTGAACCAAACTCCTGCTGGAAGACACCCAGGATAAGAAGAACGATAAACATGCCGACACCTATGCTTTCGAGCGCAAGGGCATAAATAAAAAATGCGTAATGATGTCGGTGAATCCAGTCGATGTTTTGAAAATAATGAAGCAATCCCAGGCTGCCCCCAACCAGGAAACACAGGCAGGCTAGCCGGCAACAAAGCAAGCCGCGTGGATTTTGAGTCTGCCTTCCCATCAGGCTGATGAGCAAGATCAATCCCCCTAAAATACCGGCAATATCACTGCAATGACGGAGAGCAAAATGCATTCACTCCAGATTAACCCGTGGAAGGGTGGAGTGTCAAAGCAGGCAGAACTGGTTCAGTGCGGCTCTTGCGCTTTTAGTTTGGCCTGATAACGGAGAATCAAGGCGGATGCCGCGTCGTCGCAGGCTTTTGACATGCCGTTGCCTCCCTGATTGCTGCAAACAAGGACCCCAAACTTTTTCGCAGGAGCGAGCCAGCAGACGCAATAGTTCATGCCGTTCGATCCCTCGTGAGTAAGCGCTTTGCCGCTTGCCCAGGGTTTCTCGAAGACGCCCCAGCCATAGCCAGCAGGGGAGGGAGGCACGGCCGTCTGCATCGCCTGGTAAATTTCGTTCGGAAGTAAGGCCTTCATGCCCGCGCCGCCCCGCAATTGATCGACCAGAAATTTGCTCCAGTCCAACATCGTGCAGTGGACCAGACCCGCCGGGCCCAGGATGGCAGGGAGATCCATCGTGGGACCATTGGTAGGCGTGGGAGTGCCATCGGCCAAGTGCGGACAGGGTTGATCGATTTGCCCCGATGTGCCGAGTCCGCCGAAACCGGTTGAACTCATGTTCAGCGGTTTGAAAAGCCGTTCACGGATCAACTCCTCCCAAGGCTTGCCGCCAATTTTTTCCAGAATGGCCCCGACCACGACATAGTCGGTGTTGGCATAGTGAAAGGCTCCGGGCTTATAGGCCGGCGCGGTCAGCGCCACTTCTGCGGCAGCTAATCGCTGTTCGGTTACGGAGCCGCTTTGGGACAGAGCGGCCCAATCGAGATTCGCAGCCAACCCAGCCTGATGCGCCAGGACTTGCCTGAGCGTAATGTTGCGAATTACGGCAGGCACCTTGTCGGCAATCCCGGGGAAAAAAGAGATGACCTTGTCGTTCCAGGAGAGTTTCTTTTCCGCGACGTAAGTCCCGGCCAGAGTCGCCGTCATCATCTTGGTGTCGGAACCGAGATGCCAGAGATCACGCGCGGTCACCGGGGTGGGATCGCCCTTTTTGCGAACGCCGGTGACGCCGATTTCAAACAACCCCTCGGTGGTGAAAATGGCCCCGGCCAGGGAAGGCAGTTTGTACTTGGCACAGATCGGCTCCAGGACGGAATCGAGCGCATGCTGATCCAGCACGATTTGCGCCGGGTCGGGTTTCATCGCGCAACCGACGAGACCGACGGCCAGAAATGCACCGATTAAAAAAAGAAGGGGCACGCGACCGATCATGGCCCCAAAACCTAGAGATAATGGGAGGCAGCGTGAAGTTGTTATTTTCGTGCGGCAGCCTGACGCCACGGCTACAACCATTGCTAAATGAAAAACGAATTACTCAGGCCTGCGTTGCTCCTGTCCGCCCTGTTCCTGGGTTGCGGTCTGTTTAATATCGCGCGCGCCGAGGCAACGGCCAAACCGCTGGTCATCGGCATGGAACTGAATTATCCGCCGTTTGAGATGACCGATTCGTCGGGTACTCCCACCGGGGTCGGTGTGGAAATGGGCCGGGCACTTTGCGATTATCTTCATCGTCCGATCCAGATTGAGAACATGCCCTTCGAGGGTCTTATCCCGGCACTGAAAACGGGCCGGATCGACCTGATCATTTCTTCCATGACCGCCACGGACGAGCGGCGTAAGTCGATTGATTTTTCCGATCCCTATCTGAATACCGGTCTGGCCATTCTGGTAAAGAAAAGCGGGCCAATCCAAGGCATTGCCGATATCGATCGCCTCGGTGTGAGTGTCGTGGTGAAGACCGGCACGACGGGGGAAACCTACGCGCGGATGCATTTCAAAAATGCGAGCGTGCTGGCTTTTCAACAGGACACGGCCTGCGCCTTGGAAGTGGTCCAGAGCAAGGCGGACGCTTTCATTTACGACCAGATGTCGATTTATCAATTCAGCAAAAAGCATCCCGACACAACGCGTGGATTGCTGGAGCCTTTCCAGAAGGAATCATGGGCCATCGGCATTCGCAAGGGGAATGTCGAATTGGGAAATCAGGTCAACGCGTTCCTGCGCGATTTCAAGGCACGCAAGGGTTTCGATGCGCTGGGCGACAAGTACCTGAAGGAAGACAAGGAAGCCTTCAAGCAAATGGGCTTCCCGTTTTATTTTTGATCTGAGTCCGGGACTTTTGATTTTCAGTGAGTGGCCTATTCCACTTATTGCTACGTCTCGATCCATTCCCGTTTGACATCTCAATGCGAACAATTTATCAGCTAGGCTACATAACCTGACTGACAAACCTGCCAAAATAGAGAACTGGCCTAAATCTATTTTTTATTTAGAGTCTAAGGACATTCGGAAATAATTAACTTGGAAGGAAATGAATGAAATCTGTTATCCCATCTTATCAAGTAGCCACCACCTGTTTTAAAGTCTTTGTCTTCTTGCTGGTTATAACCTCTTCCGGCATCGGAGCACCCAATACCAATCGTAAGGATGGGACCGACGTCACTATTGCGCCTGTGGTCGCGGAACAGCCGGAAAGTTCATTCTGGTCTCAGCAATACATGCTGGGCGATTGGGGTGGCGAAAGAACCAGGCTCGCCAATCAGGGCATTATTTTTTGCCTGAATAATATAGGCGATCTTCAAAGCGACGTGACCGGCGACCAGACGCACCGCGTAACTTACGACGGACGCTTTCGCGGTATCGTTGATATCAATTTCCAGAAGCTCTCCGGATTTGACGGCGAATTTTTCTTCACAGGGCTCTGGCAATACGGGCGCAATAACACGGCCCAATATCCTGCCGGTGGCGGCGCCTTTGGTAATCCTTATCATGTCAATACTTTCACCAGCAGCGTTGGCGGGGAAGAAAGCGAGCGCATCGATCAGTTATGGTACCAACAGGGTTTTGCCGACGGAAAGTTCAAGGTCAAATTCGGCCAGGTGGCTGCATCGAGTGAATTTGGCGCGACCGATTTCTACGATGTTTTCGTCAACGACGAATTGGCCTATGCCCCCGATGCCCTCTACAACATTCGGCAGTCGTTCAGCCCCGCCGGGAAGCCGGGAATTATTTTGTGGGGCGATCTTTCCGATCTGGCCAAAGGACTCTACGTCAAAGCGGGCGCGTTTACCGCCTACGTCAATCCCTACCGGCCCGACTCCAACGGCATCTATTACTCTGACGATTTTAATCACGGCATGACCGCCGCGTTTGAAATCGGTTACAACGAGCCGGATGCCGTTTATCCCGGCGTCTACAAAGCGGGTCTTAATGGCAACGAACTCAGCTACATGAATCCCTCCACGGGACAAGCCTATCGTGGCGATTACAACGCTTACGCTGTCGTGGAAAAAACGGTCTATCATCCCACCGGTGCAGACGGGAAACTGCAAACCGCCAAAGGGCTCGATCTCGTTTCCGAGTTCATCGGAGCGCCGGGAGATCGCAACCCGCTTCAGTACGAAATCACCGCCGGGGGCCGTTACACCGGCCTGTTTCCGGGACGCGACGCGGACAAAATGAATTTCGGCGTCATCTACTCCGATATTGGCTCGGCTTACAGCACGGCCTACCGCAGCGCCACCGGTCATGGACTTGGGGGCGAAACCACGTTGGAACTCGGCTACCAGTACAATCCTGCGCCATGGCTCGGGATTCAGCCCGACATTCAGGATATCATCAACCCGCAAGGCGATTCGCACCGCGGTGCGATCCTCATTGTCGGCGTGCGGACCATCGTTCAATTTTAAGTTAAACCATCCATAGGAATTAAAATATGAAAGATAAAATCATTCTGGTGACCGGTGGCAGTTCGGGTATTGGCAAGGCGTGTGCGCTGGCCTTCAGTCGCGCGGGCGCAATCGTGACGATTGTTGCCGATATCAATCAGGAGGGTCTGGACCAGACCGTTTCCGAAATGGAGGGCGAAGGAATTTCAATCCGCCTCGATGTCTCCAAGCCGGATCAGGTGAAGAATCTTATCGATGAGGTTGTGCGCAAATATGGCCGGATCGATTGCGCGGTTAATAACGCCGGGGTGGAAGGCACGCTGGCGCCAACCGCCGATTGCACGGAAGAGAATTGGGACAAAGTTCTCAACGTTAATTTAAAGGGCATCTGGCTTTGCATGAAATATGAGATCCCCCAAATGCTGAAACAAAAGGGCGGATCGATCGTCAATATGTCGTCGGTTTTGGGACTGGTCGGATTGCCCGGTTATCCGGCTTATGTGGCCAGCAAACACGGCGTGGTCGGCTTGACCAAAACG
>Ga0307511_10000114_pt1 | contig 72895 bp, 51 predicted proteins | sample 13_EM_MG_FD_200266 | JGI IMG/M metagenome (GOLD analysis project Ga0307511, IMG submission 200266) | Populus trichocarpa ectomycorrhiza microbial communities from riparian zone in the Pacific Northwest, United States - 13_EM | ecosystem: Host-associated > Plants > Roots > Unclassified | place... | reverse complement strand
TGCCTATGTATGCCTACTTTTTGGTAGCAGAAAGTGACTAAATTTGCATTATGGAAGAATTATCACCCATGGTAACCCCCTGCTCCTCAGGGGCGTCGGCCGAAGGCCCATCATCAGAATCGAAAATCAAGAAACCTAACTGGTTACGCGTCAAGCTCCCTATCGGAGAAAGCTACAAACATGTCCGCGGACTGGTAGATACCCATAAATTACATACTATCTGCGAGAGCGGTAATTGCCCCAATATGGGAGAATGCTGGGGCGAAGGAACAGCTACCTTCATGATCCTGGGGAATATATGCACCCGTAGCTGCGGATTTTGTGCCGTAGCTACCGGCCGGCCTGATCCCGTGGACTGGGATGAGCCGCAGCGGGTCGCCGAAGCGATCCACCTCATGAAAGTCAAACATGCGGTGATCACTTCCGTCGACAGGGACGAATTAAAGGATGGCGGCAGCATTATCTGGCAAAATACCATCCGGGCCGTAAAAGCGCTCAACCCCGGCACCACGCTGGAGACCCTTATTCCGGACTTCAAAGCCGAGCAGGAGAATATAGCCCGTATCATAGAGGTAGCCCCTGATGTGGTCTCGCATAATATCGAGACCGTCGAACGGCTCACCCGCCAGGTACGTATACAAGCCAAATACTGGCGTAGTATGGCAACCCTGAAACTACTGAAAGAAGGCAATATGCGCACCAAGAGCGGGATCATGCTGGGCCTGGGCGAGCGCAAGGAAGAGGTGGTACAGACCCTGAAGGACCTTCGCGCCAGTGGTGTCGATGTCATCACTATGGGCCAATACCTGCAGCCTACTAAGAAACATCTCCCGGTCGAACGCTTTGTCCATCCGGATGAATTCGCCGAATTGAGAGAGATCGGGTATGAACTTGGATTTGATTACGTGGAAAGCGGCCCCCTCGTGAGGTCTTCCTACCATAGCGAACGCCATGTAATACCCGGATACGGCAGGAACGAATGGCTGAAGCAAAAAGCGGTTTAGCCCGGAACAATAACCTGTCAATTATGGTCCGACGCTCCTCATTGCTGTTATTATTCATAGTCTCCGCGACTATGATCTCGGCCCAACTGCCCTGGAAAAATGTCGATACGGCTTTTGGGCCGCTGCCTGCCTCCATGCATGTCTTCCACTCAGCCGATTCATTGGACGGTCATCCCTTTATCGCTTACTACGTAGCTGCATTCTTAAAAGATAAGAATCTGCTCTTTACTGACCAGACGGGACAAACGAAGCGGTTTACTCCTTCCCAATATTATCAAATAGAGCAATTCCCTTTACTGGTGGTGAATTGTACGTTTTTTTCCTTTCAGACCAACCAGAACCTGAACATGGTCATGAAGGACGGGAAACTGGTCGCCTATAATATTGTCTCCCTTCGGGGAAGAGGACCAGACTCCATGTTCTACTATTATCCCACCCGCGGCGCCATCGGAATAGACCGGAAAAGAAGAGCGGATGTGGCCTGGATCTATACGGATTCCTCCCATCGCAAACCTTATGCATTTGAGGATGGACCTGTGATCGCCAAAGGCGAGGAGAAGGCTCCGTCGATCTATGACCTGAAAGACATAGAATGGAAATGGTGGAAAGAGCGCACCGCCGTTGGAGGAGGCCCTGTGCTGATCCATGATGGAAAGATCCGGATCACCAATAAGGAAGAACAGTTATTTCCCCGGGAAGAGAATGACAGGCATCCCCGCACTGCCATGGGCTATACCCGTGACGGACGGCTGATCATTCTTGCCATTCAGGGCAGATTTCCAGGTATCGCAGAAGGAGCCACCCTGGAGCAGGAAGCAAAAATATTGCTGGAACTGGGCTGCTACGAGGCCCTCAACCTCGACGGAGGCGGCAGCAGCTGTCTATTGGTAAATGGTAAACAAACCATCCAACCCTCCGACAAAGAAGGTGAGCGGCCGGTACCGGCAGTTTTTCTGATTAAAAAATCAGAAAAACTGCCAGCTTCAAGCCATTAGCTTCAAGCTACCAGCCAGCTATTTATAAATAGCTCAAATTCCTATAAAAAATCTGGCTAACAGCTTGCCGCTTGAAGCTCGCGGCTACCCCTTCATATCCCACACCAACGCACTGGCCCCCAATATCGCCGCATCCGACTCCTTCAAGTGGCTGACTAAGATCTTCACCTTATTCTGAAATACCTGGATCAGGTTACTTTCCATATTCTCCCGGGTAGGCTTTAAAATAAGATCTCCGGACTTAGTCAGTCCGCCAAAAAGAATGATCGCCTCCGGGCTGGAGAACATGACGAAATTGGCCAGGGCCAGTCCCAGGATCCCTCCGGTAAAATCAAAGACTTCTTTGGCCAGCTTATCGCCCTGTATCGCAGCGTCATATACCTTTTTCGAATCCAGATTTTCTGGAGCTATCTGCCGCAGGAGGCTTTCTTCCTGACTGTTTTGCAGCATCTCAATAGCGGTCAGCATTACGCCAGTGGCGGAAGCATAACTTTCAAGGGATCCTTTTTTACCGGTCCCCTGGTGAAGACGCCCTTCCGGAATAATAATGGTATGTCCTAATTCCCCGGCAAAGCCATCGTGGCCATAGATCAGTTTACCATTCGCGACGATCCCGCTGCCCACACCTGTCCCCAGGGTGATCATGATAAAATCTTTCATGCCCTTGGCAGCTCCGTACATCATCTCTCCGATAGCGGCAGCATTCGCATCGTTGGTCAGTATAGTAGGAAGCTGAAACCTATTCTGTACCAGTTTAGCCAGCGGGATAATACCCCTCCAGGGAAGATTGGGCGCATATTCCACCGTGCCGCTATAGTAATTGCCATTGGGCGCGCCGACCCCTATTCCTCTCATTCTTCCGGAGCCGCCGGCTTTTTCGATCAGAACGCTCAGATGAGTATGTAATTCATCAATAAAACCTTCCACCTGGGAATGCCCCCTTGTTGAGATCTCGCTGGAGAACAATACGTTCCCATTACGATCCACGATGCCGAATTTAGTGCCGGTTCCGCCTATATCAATGCCAATGGCTAATGATTCATACGAAAGTGAAGACGAGGAGGCTTTTGCCATGAACGCTATTTTTTTAGAGAATGTAATAAAACAACCCTCTCTCGTATTCCGAACGGGAGAGGGTTGCAAAGATATAGTAAGAACCACTAATATTTTTAGTGTCCGCCACCGATTTGTTCGTCAAAGTTCAATCCCTGAGCTTTGAGGACCGTTTTCAGTTTTAAAGCGAGCCATGCAAGGAAAGCAAAGCAGGCCACAGCTACCAGGTAGGAATGATGCATGCCGACCATATCCCCGACAGAACCCTGGAATGGGGGTATGACCGCTCCACCCAGGATCATCATGATCAGGAAAGCTGATCCCTGGCTGGTATACTTGCCTAATCCCCCTACGCCCAGCGAGAAGATACAGGGCCACATGATAGAGCAGCAAAGGCCGCCGGACATAAAGCAATAGACGGAAACGATGCCGCTGGTAAAGACGCCGGTCAGCATGGCCGCTGCTGCCAGGATGGCCAGGGTCAGCAGGGTCTTGACAGGTTTTTCCTGCCCATAGAAGAAGGCTGCAATGGCTATAGCGACAAACAGGGCATAAGGCAGCAAATTAGTGATATCACTGCCATACAAATGATTGACGAAAAGAACAATGGCAAATGCAACGAAAGGCACTACAATGGTAGCAATCTTCCTTCCCATCGCAGAGAGATTGAATACCCCGATGGCGCCCGTCCAGCGGCCGATCATCAGGCTTCCCCAGTATAAAGAGACATATTTGGATATCTTACTTTCATCGAGTCCCAGATCGGTAAGGTAACCGGGCGTTTTCAGCAAGGCGCCGAAATTATTATCAATAGTCACTTCCACACCAACGTATACAAAAATGCCCAGCATACCATAGATCAATTGCGGATATTTCATCGCACCCCATCCGTCATGGTTCTTGATGGCGCTGGAGTTCGAATAGAACAATACTCCCACCACTATGATCAGTGTAGCAATTAACAGGGGCAGTTTTTGAATGTCCGTATACTGTCCGATGGTGATAACCAGCCCGATCAGCACGGTCAGAGTAATCAGGGAAAAAGCGGCTTTCCTGGAGGCTTCGAACTTTGCATCATCCGTACCGGCGGGCAGTTTGGAAAAGGTAAAGATGAGCGCCACCAGGGCAAATACACTGGCTACGATCAGGTACAGATTATTAATATTCGTCACCGTTACCTCTTTAGCGGCATTGCCGATGGATCCGAAGAGGAAGAAACTTACAATGATCGGTCCAAGGGTAGTCCCCAATGAATTGACGCCGCCTGCCAGATTAAGCCGGTGCGAACCCGTAGAAGGATCACCAAGTGCAATGGCAAAAGGCTGAGCTGCCGTCTGCTGAAGGGAAAAGCCCAACGCCACTACAAAGAAAGAGCCTAAGAGGGCAGGGAAGGAGGCGGCATTGGCAGAGGGTATGATCAGCAACGCACCTGCCACCGAGATCCAAAGACCATAGATGATCCCTTTTTTATAGCCGATCTTGTTCAGGATGTCATAACCCACTAAACTGGAAATAAGGTACAGAAGAAGAGACCCGATAAAATAAGCTCCGTAAAAGGCCGATCCTATCAACTGGGACTGGAACTGGTTAAGATGAAAATGTGTTTTACAGAACGGAATAAAGATGCTGTTGGATGCAGCGATAAATCCCCAAAAGAAAAAGACCAGAACGAGAGTAGCCAGGGCACCGGTATTGGTGGGCTGTTTTGAATTGCTCATGTAGTGTCGCGGTTTTACGAAATAAGGGCTGAAAATACCAAGTTTTTGCGAAGCGAAAAATTTTTTCATCTCCGAAACATCATTAAAGCAAAAACCTTCCTAAATTGAATGGCAATTATCACGTAACCTCCACCATAAGCGTTAATAAGATTTAATGGAAATAATACATGTATCAGCGGAATGTTACCCGGTGGCCAAAGCCGGAGGACTTGGAGACGTGGTAGGGGCCTTGCCAAAATATCAGGCTCAGTCCGGACATATTGCTAAAGTCGTCATGCCCATGTACCGGACAAAGTTTTTATACAACAATCAATGGGAAACAGTACATAAAGGGTACACGCATCTGGGTAACTGGTGGTTTCATTATAATGTCATAAAGGAAAAGACCAATCGGCTGGGCTTCGATCTCTATCTGGTAGATATATATGGGCTCCTGGACAGGGAAAAAATCTATGGCTATGGGGATGACACGGAACGTTTCACCGCCTTCCAGGTAGCCGTCGTGGATTGGCTGGCCGCCTGGAAACATCAGCCCGATATCGTGCATGTTCACGATCATCACACAGCTCTCATCCCATTTATACTCCAATATTGTTATGCCTATCAGCATCTCCGGGGTATTCGCACCATACTGACCATTCATAATGCACAATACCAGGGCTGGATGGGATGGGATAAAAGCCATTACCTGCCGGCCTGGGATACCTGGAAGGCAGGCTTGCTGGAATGGAACAAGACCATTAATCCGCTGGCCAGCGGCATCAAATGTGCCTGGAAAGTGACGACTGTAAGTCCTACCTACCTGGCGGAAATGCGACAGCATGCGGGTGGCCTGGAGGCCCTGCTGGAGTATGAAAAAGGAAAATGTACCGGTATCCTCAACGGGATCGATACGACCGTTTGGGACCCGGCTACCGATACCTATTTTGAACAGCACTATACGCCTGATACGGTGGAAGAGGGCAAACAAAGGAATAAGGAATTGCTATGCGAACGCTTCAGCCTGGATCCTAAAAAACCGCTCATCACTTTTATTGGCCGCCTGGTGGGCGAAAAGGGAGCCGATCTGTTACCTCAGGCAATTGAAGATTCTTTCTACTATATTGGCAGAAAAATGAATTTTCTCATTCTCGGCAGTGGCTTCCCCGAAATAGAAGCCAGGCTACAGGCTATGAAGGGACTGACGAGAGGGGACTATAATGTATATATCGGGTATGACGAAGGGCTGAGCCACCTCATGTATGCCGGGGCGGATTTTATCATGATGCCATCCCGGGTAGAGCCCTGCGGGCTCAACCAGTTATACGCTCTGCGTTATGGCACTATTCCCGTGGTCCGCAATACAGGGGGATTACATGACACAGTGATCGACTATGGCGATAAAAATGGCTATGGCATCCGGTTTAACAATGCCACGGTTGGCGATATGACCCACGGCATCTGGCGGGCAGTGGAATTATATCAGCAGCCTCAAAAAATGAAGGATATCCGTCGCCGGATACCGCAGTTGGATTTCAGTTGGGAAGCCAGTGTCCGGTCTTACCTTGAGTTGTATCAGTCGTAGAAAATAGCTACAAGCCACAAGCTTCAGGCTTCAAGTTCTTTGGGAATAATAAAACAATTTTCATACATTAATAGTTAATCTGGCTAGCAGCTTGTAGCTTGAAGCTTGCAGCTCATAAATCATTCCATATGTCTAAAGAGATTTTATCCGTGATATTAGGAGGAGGCGCCGGTACAAGATTGTATCCCCTTACAGCCAGCCGTTCGAAACCAGCCGTTCCCATTGCCGGAAAATACCGGCTGGTAGATATTCCTATCTCTAATTGCCTGAATTCCGGGATTACCCGCATGTTCGTATTGACCCAGTTTAATTCGGCTTCCCTGAACAGGCATATCAAGAATACCTATCATTTCAGCGCTTTCAGCTCAGCCTTTGTCGATATCCTGGCCGCCGAACAGACCCCGGACAACCCCACCTGGTACCAGGGTACGGCCGATGCAGTGAGACAATGCCTCCGTCACCTGGGGCCCTTTGACAGTGAATACGTACTGATCCTCTCAGGCGATCAATTGTACCAGATGGATTTCATGGAAATGCTCGACAATCATAAAAAAACGGGCGCCGATATCTCCATCGCTACCATCCCGGTGAATGACAAGGAAGCCTCCGACTTCGGGATCATGAAAATGGACGAGCATGGTTTTATCACCTCGTTTACCGAGAAGCCCAAAAAGGATATGTTGCCTCCCTGGATCAGCGATACGGGTCATGCGATGCAGGCGCAGGGAAGACATTATCTCGCCTCGATGGGTATTTATATCTTCAACCGGCAGTTGCTCTCCGAGCTCCTGCAGAATGAATACGTGGAATCCACGGACTTCGGCAAGGAAATTATTCCCCAGTCCCTGGAAAAATATAAAGTGGCCAGCTATCAATACGACGGATACTGGACAGATATCGGTAATATCCCTTCTTTCTTCGAAGCGAACCTGGGCCTCACCAAGGATATACCGGATTTTAATTTATTTGATAACGAAAAGGCCATTTATACCCGGGCCCGTATGCTGCCACCAGCAAAGATCAGCGGCACCACCCTGGAGAAGACGATCATTGCAGAAGGCTGTATCATCAACGCCAGCCGGATAGAAAACAGCATCATCGGGATCCGAACCCGCATCGGCACCGGTACCACCATCGTAAGCAGCTATCTGATGGGAGTGGATTTTTATGAGACGATCGAAGAGATCGAACAGGCCCGTTCCCACGGACTGCCAACCGTCGGTATCGGCCATCGTTGCTATATCCGCAATGCGATCGTGGACAAGAACTGCCGTATCGGCGACGACGTCCGGATCAATGGAGGACATCACCTGGAAAATACCGATCATTCCCTGTATAACGTGAAAGAAGGAGTAGTGGTGATCAAGAAAGGGGCCGTGCTGCCCAATGGATTTGTAATCTGAAAAGCTTTAAAAACACCTGTTTCATCAGGTGTTTTTTTATGTACCTTCATAACTGTGTAAAATTTACATACTGACCTAAACGATTGCTATGCCCTCAACGCATTCCCCGGGCCCTTCCCGGCAGGGACTGATCCCTAAACCTCCATTGACCCTCTTACAGGTCTTTACCATGAGTTTTGGATTTATGGGGATACAATTCGGCTTTGCCCTGCAGAATGCCAACACCAGCCGCATCCTCCGTTCTTTCGGGGCAGACGTCGATCAGTTACCCCTGTTCTGGATCGTAGCGCCCCTGGTAGGCATGATCGTCCAGCCCCTGATCGGACACTATAGTGACCATACCTGGAACAGGCTGGGTCGTAGAAAGCCCTACTTTCTGACAGGAGCTTTGTTATCATCACTGGCCCTGATCCTGCTGCCAAATGCCGGCGGAATGGCCGGATGGATACCGGCGCTATGGATAGGAGCGGGGTTTGTCATGGTCATGGACGCTTCGTTCAATATCGCCATGGAGCCCTTTCGGGCCCTGGTAGCAGATAATCTTCCGGATAATCAACGGACACTGGGCTTTTCCATCCAGACCTTTCTCATCGGACTGGGAGCCGTCGTTGGATCTGCGCTGCCCGATATCCTTGCTAAGCTGGGGGTGAGTCGACTGGCCGGCAGCGATGGGGTCGCCGATAATATCAAATACGCTTTCTATATCGGCGCTGCCGTATTCATAGCCGCCATCCTGGTCACCGTCCTTTTTTCCAAAGAGTATCCCCCGGCAGAGTATGAGCGGTATCATGGACGACCCGACGATAATATGGGTGGCGGTGAAGGGCCGGGCGGGATCTCCCATAAAAAGAAATCCGGGATCAGTGAGATCCTTGGGGATTTTACCCGTATGCCCCGAACGATGAAGCAACTGGGGCTGGTGCAGTTCTTCAGTTGGTTTGCCCTGTTCAGTATGTGGGTATTTACTACCGATGCCGTAGCCACGCACGTATACGGCCTGTCGGGAGAGTATGCGAAAAGCCTCGCCTATAATGAAGCTGGCAATAAAGTAGGCAGCGCCTTTGGCGTATATAATTTTGTAGCGATGATCTACGCACTGTTCCTGCCTGCCATTGCCAAACGGCTGGGCCGGAAAGCGACACATGCCCTTTCCCTGATAGCAGGCGGATTGGGACTGATCTCTATCTTTTTTATCAAAGACCCGGCGATGCTGAATTATGCTATGATAGGAGTGGGGCTGGCCTGGGCAAGTATCCTGGCCATGCCTTATGTGATCCTGAGCAGCTCCATTCCTCCGGGTAAAATGGGCATTTATATGGGTATCTTCAACTTCTTCATTACCCTGCCCCAGATCATCAATGGTCTGTTCGGAGGATGGATCGTCAAACATATTTATGGTAACCAGCCAATTTACGCGCTCGTATTGGCGGGATTTTGCCTGTTATGCGCCGCGATCAGCGTATTATTCGTCTATGACGGGGGAGCGGTTCGCATTCAACAGGAGAAAACCGGCTTCGCAACAGGCCAGGCAAATGGATAATAATATGAAAAAAATCATCTCCCTTTCCTGTATATCAATGCTGCTTTTTTGCGCTTCCTGGTCCCAGGCCCCCACACCTCCACCAGCGCCCCCCAAGGTCTACCCGACAAACTGGTGGACAGGCATGAAGAATCCGGATCTGCAAGTAATGATTCACGGAGCATCCATCGGCCGAGCCCCTTCCGTACAAATATCCTACCCGGGCGTACAACTCCTCAAGGCAGTGCCGGCAGAAAATCCCAATTATCTGTTTCTAAACCTGCGCATCTCCCCAACGGCGCGGCCAGGTCTGGTAAAGATCCGAATAGAACACAAGGATGGAAAGCCCGCTACCGTGATCAGCTATCCTTTACAGGCACGCAGACAGGGCAACGGAACTGCATTCGCCCGGGGCGTAACCTCCTCAGATTTTATTTACTTTCTGATGCCTGACCGGTTCAGCAACGGAGATACAGCCAATGATCGCGTCCCGGGAATGAGGGACCAATCCCTCAACAGGGATTCGATCTTTCTGCGACATGGAGGCGATCTGCAGGGAATTATTGACCATCTGGACTATTTGCAGGGATTAGGCGTAACTACGCTATGGATGACGCCGGTACTGGAAAACGATATGCCCGACCGTACCGAACATGGATATGCGTTTACCGATCACTATGCGATCGAGCCCCGGCTGGGCGGAGCCCTGCTCTATAAGAAGCTAAGCGACGAATTGCACAAAAGGGGCATGAAACTGATCCAGGATGCCGTGTATAACCATGTCGGATCCTATCATTTCCTCGTACAGGACCCTCCCTCCAAAGACTGGCTGCATCAATGGCCACAGTTCACGCAGACCAGCTATAAAGACCAGCCCCTGATGGATCCCTATGCCAGCGCCATAGATAAGAAGACAGTCGCGGACGGATGGTTTACCACCCAGATGCCCGACCTGAACCAAAGCAATCCATATACCGCCAATTTCCTCATCCAACATGCGATCTGGTGCGTGGAAACGTTTGGCGTGGACGGCTGGCGGATCGATACCTATATTTATTGCGACCTGCCTTTCATGAATCGTTGCAATAAGGCATTGACGGATGAATATCCGCACATTACGATGTTCGGAGAGACCTGGGTGCATGGAACAGCCAACCAGGCATATTTTGCAGATAATAATATCCAGACCGCCTTTAAAAGCAACCTCCAGGGCGTCGTTGACTTCCAATGCAATTTTGCCGGCATCATACCGGCGCTGACGGAAAAGTTCGGCGGAATGGATGGGGTGAATAAATTATATACGACCCTCAGCAACGACTTTCTCTATAAAGACCCAATGCGTAATGTGATCTTTTTGGACAACCATGACATGAGCCGTTTCTTCTCACAGGTGGGAGAGGACGTCGCCAAACAAAAAATAGGGATCCAGTGGCTGCTGACCGCCCGGGGCATTCCACAGCTCTACTATGGAACGGAGATCGGTATGAAAGGGATTTCCAACCCCGACGGATGGGTACGGCTGGATTTCCCCGGAGGATGGAAAGGGGATCATAAAAATGCATTCACCGGGGAAGGACTTACCACGGAGGAGTCTTCGGTACAGCAACTGGTGAAAAAGCTGGCCCTTTACCGGTTGCATGCTTCCGCACTCAAGACAGGCCGCCTCATGCAATATGTACCCAAAGACGGCCTCTATGTCTATTTCAGGTATGACACGCAACAAACAGTCATGTGCATCATGAATACCGGAGATGCTGCTGCAACGATCGACTTCAGCCAGTATGCCGAAAGAACGGCGGGATTTACCAGGGCCGTGGATGTGCTGTCCGGCACGAACTATGAGATAACAGGGACGCCGGCCGGAACGCAGGCTCCTGCAATCCCCCCGATGCAAATGTGGGTGCTGGAATTGAAGAAATGATCCGCAATGCCAGCCTCCTTGCCAATCCTGTCAGGCCAACTGACCGATTGTTCGCCATCGTCTGCCAATCGGATGCAGCCCGCTTACAATAAAGCCGCCTGAATATAATTCATGCCCTCTTTCCCCCATTCTTTCAGACTTTCCTGCAAGGTCTGTTTAAGCACCGGGTTGGTCACTTTTTTCCCTTTTTGGGGAGCCGTTATTTCGGTCTCGGCCACTTTAACAGCCTGCACTTTTGTAGCAAACCAGGTAATATGCTGATGAGGCAGCGCTATGCCCAGTATCATTCCCGGCAGGCCGGTAAAAGATTCCGGACCACCCGTCGTAAGGATCTCATCCGTATAGAAGGCCACTACATAAATAGAATCCATGATGATGGCATTGGCGCGGCGGCAGTTGAAACCGGCAATGATCCGGTTCTCATCCGTTAACTTCCATTTGATCTTCCGGATACTATCCTGTACGAGGAATATCTGTTCAAACACCTTTTTCTGGCTAACGCTCTTCTCATGGTCCAGCTCGGAATACACGATATTGCCTTCCGCGGGCTCTTCCCATAATTTATTATTATCTGTATTTTCTCTCCCCGGCTTATATAAGCTTTTATTCCGGGTGAACAGGAGATCGAAATAAGTGGTCTTGAATTGAGGCGCCGTCTTTCGCGCCAGCTCCGTCCAGGAATTACCCTCATCCATCCGGGCATAAAGATTGATCTTTTTCTCAAACTCTATTTTTCCCTCTGACAGGAAGATCGTGTTCTGCGCCGGCGCCTGCAAATGCATGACGAAGGACAAGAGGATAAGAGCGGACAGTAAGCGTAACAGCGCCATAGGAAGTTTTTATTTGTTGGTAAGGCTATACTTGGTGAAGCTCCAGACTATTGATAACATAAAATATCTTTTGATCGTACTATAGGTGTTCTGAGTGATAAAGTTACTATTCACGGTCCGATTGAACCCGATATTCTGGTTGAGCAGGTCATTCCCGGAAGCTTTCAGCAGCAGAGCGTCATTTTTCAGGAATTTCTTACCAACCCAGGCATTCAGAAGAGCCACGTTGTTATTGGTGGTAAAAACGGGGGTCTTCTGCCGCAGGCTGATATCCCCCTCCGCGTGAACCTGGAATTTGAAGGGTAGGAATAGATCCCCAGCCGGGCTGATAGTATAGCTCCAGTAATCGGTAGGGACACCCGTATTGATAGAAGACCTGCTTTGGGTATAGGTGGCGGAATGGCGTAGGGAAAGCTCGTATTTTTTTTCCTCGGATCTGGAAAGACCAAATCCGAGCTGATAACTACCACTATTCGTCGTATTCGGCAGGCCGTTCACCATACTGACACTGCTGTTGTTATTGACCTCGGTAAACAAGCCAACATGTATACCGGGGCCTTTCCATTTAAAATCGTAATTGATAGTGGCGGAAAGGGTATGGTTGCCATTTACGTTGATGGATTGAGAGACCCTTCTGCCGGAAGAATCCACAGTAGACATGCTGCTGATAGCGTTTTGCAGGAAGCTGTACGAAAGGTTGACCCAGATGTTGCGATCCGTCAATATTTTATAGTCGAAAAGACTAAGGCCGATCCGGTTGTTGAACTGGGGCTTCAGACCTGGATTACCCACGATGACATTCAACGGATCTTCATTCGTATGGGTCGGTTGCAACTGTTCAAGGGTTGGTTGTAAGGTAGAGCCGCTATAATAAAGATGCATCCTGCTCTGATTGGTAAAAGAAAAAGACAGAGAAGCCTGGGGGTACCAGTTGACAAACTTTCTTTGGGCCGTGGTATCCGATTGCAGGTCGCGCTGATGAAAGCTGGTAAACCCGATATTCGTACCGGCATTGAAACGGAGTCGCTTTTTGACCAGGATATAAGCCAGTCCTCCCTGCTGAGCGAATACGTTGAATTGATAGTTATTGCTGTAAAGGGAATCCAGGTCGCTGTATTTGCCGTCATTGGATTTATTAAAAGAGCTTCTGTCCGACTGACTGTTGTTGACAGAAAGACCATAATTGGCGCTGAGGAAGGAAATATTCGATAAAGGCTCGGTATAGGTGATCTTCGACTCCAGTAAAGTATTTTCCGTATGGTAATTCTTGTATTGATCGATCAGTGAGTCCTGGGAGAAGATCCCCCCGCTATAAAATTTTGTGGTGGAATTCAAATAGCCGGAAGTGGAAGTACGGGTATAATTCTCCCGTAAATTAACGGAGAGGGTCCTTCCCTTTTTGAGCAGTTTTTTTCGCCACAGCAGATTGCTGTTCACGGTGCGGCTATCGCTGATGGCAGTGCTGGTGCGGCTGTTTTGATTGAGCAGACTGCTATCGCTGCCCAGGGCTGCCGAAAAGACGTCACTGGCGGTGGTCTTATGATCTGTACCGCCGTCTGCCATGATCTTGATGGAAGAGGTGGAATCAGGTTGTATCTCGAAACTGCCGTCCAGGTTACTGCGCAGGATCTGGTTGTGAAATGCCTGCCGTTGATTGTTGAAAGTTATGGTATCGTGCAGGATGTTTTGCGTATTCGTGCTGCTGTTACCGTTGATCCCCAGTTGCATGATCTTGTAGTTTCCATTGACCGAATGCCGGTCATCGTTCCACTTATCATTGTAATGGAGACCGCCGGTCTTCACCGTGGGGAATCCCTGACCATTGTATCTCCCGTTCCAGGATTCCAGGTCATTACCGGATAGGGTAACGGAATAATAACCGGTAGTCTCATCATATTCGGCGTTGCCGGAACCATTTTGCCCGTAATTATCGTTTTCCTGCCAGTTCAACCCGGTCTTACCTGTATTGGAGAGGATGCCATACGCAGCCAGCTTTTGCCTCTTTTTAAACAAATTGACCATGGTCTGGGCATTGTAATATCCTTCCGTGCCGCCCTCTGCAGTGACATTTCCGAAATAGCCGTTCTTTTTACTATCTTTCAGTTTCAGATTGATGGTCTTGGCGCTCTTGCCATCGTCGATGCCGGTGAATGCTGACTGATCGCTCTTCTTATCGAATAACTGCACTTTATCCACCATATCGGCGCGAAGGTTCTGTGTGACCAGGGTGGGATCATCTCCGAAGAATTCCTCTCCGTCCACCAATACCTTTTGAATGGTCTGCCCCTGGGCCGTTATTTTACCGTTCCTGTCCACCTGGATCCCCGGCAATTTCTTCAGCAGGTCTTCTACGCTGGCCCCGGCCTGTGTATGAAAACTGTCCGCCCGGAATTCCACCGTATCCCCCTTAATATGAATGGCGCCTTTACTGCCATTTACGACCACTTCCTCCAGCAGTTGGCTTTTTAATACCATTGCTATGGCGGGGAGATCGATCGGGGAAGTATCCTTTGCCTCCAGTTGATCCACGTAATCGGCATAAGAAGGATAGGTCACCAGGAGCAGGTACCGGCCCGGAGGGATGTTTTGCAGGGTAAAACCTCCTTCTTTATTGGTACGGGTGAATTGAACAAGGATCGAATCGGATTGACGCAGGAGTAATACAGCGCTGTTGGAAAGGTTCTTCCCGTTAAGCGTGTCCTTTATCTTTCCCTTTATAGAGGTTGTGAAGGTTGACTGGGCAAAAGAATAATGAGAGAGTGCAAAACCAAGCAGTAGCAGGACTATTGGTCGAGGCATATGGATGTTTAACTGTTCTATAGATTTGCGCGTACAAATTATTTTTAAAAACAGGGATATGCAAGAACGAAGGCTTAAATTTACGTTAAAGACAGATACGCAGGGCCCTTTTACTATTTAGAGTAAGAAAAGCAGGAATTGCACAAACCGCATAAAATAATAATATTGGAACCATCTTCTCCAAAACGATATGAAGAGATCCACTTCGTGGATTCAACAAGATCTGTATGGAATTATTCTCTTTTTACAGAAGAGGATATCCGTAATTTTCAAAATGGCACTCACTATCGTTTGTATAACCTGCTGGGTTCGCACCAGTCCACCCTTTTGGAGACTCCCGGTTATTATTTCGCCGTGTGGGCCCCCAATGCAACCTATATTTCCGTAATCGGTCATTTCAATAACTGGGACCCGAAGACGCATCCCTTATTTGTCAGGCTGGACCGGTCGGGGATCTGGGAAGGCTTTATTCCCAATCTGCCCAAAGGAGAAGCCTATAAATATCATATCCAGGGATTCAAAGGGAAGATCCTCGATAAAGGAGATCCTTATGCCAATTTCTGGGAGCGACGTCCCTACACAGCTTCCATCACCTGGGAACTGGACTATGACTGGAAGGATGCCGGCTGGATGGAACAACGAAAGCTGCATAATTCCCTGGATGCACCCTGGAGCGTATACGAAGTGCACCTGGCCAGTTGGATGCGTCCTGACAAGAACGATGAAGAAAGATATAATACCTATGACCAGATCCGGGAAAGGCTGGTGCCTTATGTAAAGGAAATGGGCTTTACCCATGTGGAGCTGATGCCGGTGATGGAGCATCCCTTCGATGGAAGCTGGGGCTATCAGGGCACAGGTTATTATGCGCCAACATCCCGGTTTGGAGATCCCCAGGGATTTATGGCCCTGGTAGAAGCTTTTCACCAGGAAGGGATAGGGGTGATCCTGGATTGGGTGCCCTCTCACTTTCCCTATGATGCCCATGGTCTCTACCTGTTCGATGGTGCTAACACTTACGAATATGCGGATATGCGCAAAGGCTTCCACCCGGACTGGAACAGCTATATCTTTAATTACAGAAGGGGAGAGGTAAAATCATTTTTGATCAGCAATGCCCGGTTCTGGCTGGACCGGTTTCATGCCGACGGGATCCGGGTAGATGCGGTGAGCTCTATGCTGAAGCTGAATTATTCACGGCAGGCCGGCGGATGGGAGCCTAACGAATACGGCGGGGACGGCAACCTGGAAGCCATTGCCTTTATCAAGGACCTGAATGAGACGATCTTCCGTGACTTCCCTGACGTGCAGACCATCGCAGAAGAAGCAACCGACTGGCCGGGTATCAGCCGGCCCACCTTTGCGGGAGGCCTGGGCTTTGGCATGAAATGGATGATGGGATGGATGCATGATACCCTGGATTATTTCAAAATGGACCCGATCAACCGGCGACATTACCAGAATAAGTTCTCTTTCAGCATGATGTATTTCTATGATGAGAACTTCATGCTGCCGCTGAGCCACGACGAAGTTGTACACGGCAAATCTCCCATGCTCTACAAGATGCCGGGAGATGACTGGCAGAAATTTGCCAACCTGCGCGTATTGTATACCTATATGATCACCCACCCGGGAGGTAAGCTGCTGTTCATGGGCAATGAATTCGGGGCCACATCCGAATGGAACTATAAGAGCGAATTGCCCTGGGAGCTGTTGCAATACCCGAGCCATCAGGGCCTGAAGGATTGTGTACGTGATCTGAACCACCTGCTCAGGGGCGAGCCTGCCCTATACGAGAATCAGTTTTCCATCTATGGGTTCGAGTGGATCGACCTGGGGCATTCGGACGAGTGCGTGATCGTATACCGCAGAAAAGGAAAGGATCCTGACAATGACCTGCTGGTGATCCTCAACCTGACCCCGGTAGTCCGGAAGAACTGGAAGATCTATGCTACCGGCAAAGCCCGGTGGAAAGAAGTCTTTAACAGCGATGACAAAAAATACTGGGGAACGGGCGATACGTTCAATCCCGAAATTGGCCAGCACCTGGTGGATGAACACGACAATAGATACGAGATCAATGTGCACCTGCCCCCATTGGGAGCCATTGTATTGAAATGACGGCCTGTCATTTCTTCGTCTCTGGCCACCCAGGATTCCGAAGCGCATATCGGCGATCCCCTACATCCTTTCCGGCATCCGGATGCCCAGCAATCCCAGCGCGGACTGCAGCACGGTAGCCGTCAATCGTGACAATTGCAGACGTAGTTCTTTTTTATCCGAAGTCTCCGCATTGCCAATGGAATGTTCGCTATAAAAGGAATTAAAGGTCTTGGCAAGCTCGAAGGCATAGCCGGCGACCACCGACGGGCTCATCTCTATGCCAGCCTGCTCAATGACCGAAGGATATTTTTCCAGGGTGATGGCAAGCGACCTCTCCAGGGGTAGGAGAGCGGCATCCGCAGCGCCCTTCGGTAATTCGGCAGAACCGGCCGCCGTAGCAGCCTCCTTTCGCAGCACAGACCGGATCCTGGCATACGCATATTGTATAAAAGTAGCCGTATAGCCATGCAGGTCGATGGATTCCGAAGGATTGAACACCATCCTCTTTTTGGGATCTACCCGCAGCAGAAAGAATTTAAGCCCGCCCAGGCCGATAATATTATAAAGATCATTCAATTCCTCCGGGGTGAACCCTTCTGTCTTTCCCTGCTCCTTTGTCTTGTTCTCCGCTTCCAGGATCATCTCATCCAACAAGTCGTCCGCATCTACTACCGTACCTTCGCGGGTCTTCATCCGGCCGGAAGGCAGTTCTACCATTCCATAGCTCAGGTGGTAAATGCCATCTGCAGAAGGCAGGCCCAGTTTCTGACAGATCAGCTTCAACACCCTGAAATGATAGTTCTGTTCGTCCCCTACGACATAAATGCTCCGGTCAGCCTTATATTCCTCGTATTTATTAACGGCCAAACCAATATCCTGGGTCATATATACGGCCGTACCATCCTTTCGTTGTACGATCTTTTCATCCAGGCCGTCGGCCGTCAGGTCGATCCATACGCTGCCATCTTCCTTTTTAAAAAAGACGCCCTTTTTAAGACCATCCTCTACCAGTTGCTTGCCCAGCAGGTAGGTATTGCTTTCATAATAGATCTTATCGAAATCACTGCCGATCCTTTTATAGGTCACATCAAAACCTGCATAGACCCAGCTATTCATCGTCTTCCACAGTTCGATCACTTCCGGCTTGCCCGCTTCCCAATCGACGAGCATTTGCTGGGCGCCTTTCATGATAGGCGCTTCCTTTTCCGCCTGCTCCTTAGGCATCCCCCCTTCCACTAAGGCCGCTACCTGCTTATTATACTCACTTCCGAACAGTACATAATAATCTCCTACAAAATGGTCACCCTTGATGCCCGTGCTGGCCGGAGTGGCCCCGTTCGCAAACAATTGCCAGGCGATCATACTTTTACAGATATGGATGCCCCGGTCATTGGCAATGCAGGTCTTGACAATATCGTATCCATTGGCCTTATAGATCTCCGCCACACTCCATCCCAGGAAATTATTGCGAAGATGCCCCATATGCAGGGGTTTGTTGGTATTGGGAGAGGAATATTCCACCATGACTTTTTGCCCGTTCTTCTCTTTTTGACCAAAAAGGGTATTCACATGATGTTCCTTCAGGAATTGTCGCCAATAAGCATCGGTTACGGATAAATTTAAAAATCCTTTAATAACATTATAACCGGAAAAGAGCAAAGGGTAGTTGTTGATGAGAATTTGCCCCAATTCATTCCCCAGTATTTCAGGGGATTTTTTTAACGGCTTCATAAAAGAGAACAACACGACGGTATAATCTCCTTCGAATTCGGGCTTCGTTTCATTCACCAGGATGTCTTTTGCATCCATGCTGTATTGATAACTGTCGTGCAGTACCTGACGGGTAGCCGTTCTGATCTGATCTATGATATCCATTTTTCCACTGATTGGCTGCAAAAATAGTGCATGTCTGTGAATCTTCCGGCATTATGAATGGATCAATCCGGAGTTTTCACCGATGAACAGAAAATGACGAATTGTTATCGGATTTAACGCGCGGGAACCCCTATTTATATTTATCTTCGTGGCATTACCCATACCAGACCTGATGGCAAAAAAGCTGATCATCTCTTTTATTGATTTTTTCTATCCTCCTTTCTGCAGGATCATGCCCTTGCAGACTTTTCGCTATGCCGCCTGCGGGGGGGCCAATACGTTGCTGGATATCTTTATTTTCTTTATCAGCTATAATTTTATCCTCCACAAGCAGGATCTGGACTTAGGCTTCATCGCTCTTAAGCCTTATTCAGCTTCCGTTTTTATTTCCTTCTGCATCAGCTTTCCTACAGGGTTCTTCCTGATGAGGAATATCGTCTTCACCGGATCCACCCTGCAAGGACGGGTACAGTTGTTCCGGTATTTTTTATTAGTGCTTATCTGCCTGGCCCTGAACTACGTTTTTATCAAGCTCTTCGTTGAACAATGGCATATCTATCCCACAATAGCCAAGATATTAACGACCATCATTGTAGTTTCCTTCAGTTACCTGACACAAAAGAATTTTACTTTCAAGGCCGAACAGAATGAACAGGTCGATTAACGCCCTTTTTCCTTAGAGATACGGCAGTTCGCAACTTTTCGGAGGCTGGCGGGTTATTATCAGACGGCTTTGCTGGATTTACGGCTCTCAAAACCGACATAATTGCAGATTTCTGACACAGGGAGCAATAGCCACATTAAATTCAAATTTAATGACTGTAAGTCAAACAATTATAGGAATTTTATTGGCATGCTTTTAGGAGCTGACCCCTCAGCATTACCGTAAATTACAATAATCTCACTTATATAATAAAGATGTCCATGATCACAGTTATCATTCCCGCTCTAAATGTCGAAAAAACCATCCGGAATGTTATTCAACAGGCCAAGCGAAATGAGGGAGTGGATGAAATAATTGTAGTAGATGACCTCTCCGTGGATAATACCATCGCTGAGGCCATGAAGGAGAAGGTAAAAGTGATCACCAGTACCCATATTGGAAAGGGAGAAGGTATGCGGGAAGGCATGATGATGGCAAAGAACGAGATCCTTGTATTCCTGGATGCCGATATTCCTGATTATAATACCGATATAGTGGCCAAACTGGCCGAACCGCTCATCCGGGACGAAGCCGATTTTGTAAAATCCTATTTTGAAAGACAGACAGGGCGGGTCACGGAGATTCTGGCAAAGCCCCTGTTGGAGTTCTTTTTCCCCCATTTGCTGGAATTCCGTCAACCGATGAGCGGAATGATCGCCGGAAAGAAATCAATTTTTCAGAAAGTAGAGTTCGACAATGACTATGGAGTGGATATTGGCCTGCTGATCGACCTGCACCAGGTACGGGCCCGCATCAAGGAGGTTTGTATCGGGGAAGTAGAGAACGACAGGCAGCCCCTTCATGTCCTCGGGAGAATGGCCAAGCAGGTAGCCAATGCTATTTTTAAACGGGTAAATATTTTCGACGGCGGTCGCCGGGAAGAGGAGAACCCCGCCCAGGTCATGCGGGAACAGGTGGAGTTCGCCCTGAAAGACCTGGAAAGGCAGCCTAAGAAAATGATCGTTTTCGATATGGACAATATTTTACTGCAGGGAAGCTTTATTCAGGCAGCGGCAGAGAAATTCGGGTTTAAAAAGGAATTAGCCGACATCCTTTCCCAGCCTAAAAGCAACTATATAAAGACGCAAAAAATAGCCCGGTTGCTGGAAGGCAGGACCTTTGCTGAGCTGATCCATGTGGTGGAATCCATCCCCCTGATCGGAGATGCGGTGCAGGTGATCCGGGAATTACAGGTGAGGGGTTATGTCTGTGGTATCATCAGCGACAGCTATCATGCCATAGCCAATCATATTAAAAATCTCCTGGGACTTGATTTTACCCTGGGAAATGAACTGGAATTCCAGAAAAGCGTTGCTACAGGAGAGGTAAAGATCCCTTCCCTGCTGCTGAAGGACAAATTCAGCCGTTGCGAACATGACCATTGCAAATCCAATATGTTCCAGTATATACTCCACCGTTTTGGGATCAGCCTGGCAGATTCCGTGGCAGTCGGGGACAGTGAAAACGATATTTGTATGGTCAAAATGGCGGGTACGGGCATTTCTTTTAATTCCGTCGTCCCGGGCGTTGACGAGGTGGCGGATTACGTGTTTAGGGACCGGTCGTTGAAGCCTGTGTTAGAGGTCATTAGGTAAGGTCACCTGACAGGTGGGGGGCCTAATGGCCAAAATACTGACATTTTTTCACTTTTGGGGCGATGGCACAATGATTGTCAATCTCTTCCCATTAGATTCTACTAACCTTAAAAGCAAACAAATTATATGGGAAAAATCATAGGAATTGACCTTGGGACCACGAATAGTTGCGTGGCCGTACTGGAAGGTAATGAGCCTGTAGTGATCGCCAACGACGAAGGTCGCAGGACGACCCCTTCAGTAGTAGCCTTCCTTAAAAATGGCGAAAGAAAGGTAGGTGATCCAGCCAAACGCCAGGCTATCACGAATCCCGTGAATACGATCATGTCTGTCAAACGGTTCATGGGACGTCGTTATGACGAAGTGACCAATGAGATCAGCCATTGGAGCTATAAAGTCGCCAAAGGTGACAATAATACCGTTCGTATCGATATAGACGGCCGTTTATATACTCCCCAGGAAGTCTCCGCCATGATCCTGCAGAAAATGAAAAAGACTGCGGAAGATTACCTGGGACAGGAAGTAACGGAAGCCGTTATTACCGTGCCGGCTTATTTTAATGACGCACAACGTCAGGCTACCAAAGAAGCCGGTGAGATCGCCGGACTGACCGTTCGTCGTATTGTGAACGAACCGACGGCTGCCGCTTTGGCCTATGGCCTCGATAAAGCTGGAAAAGATGAAAAAATAGCAGTATTCGACCTGGGTGGCGGTACTTTCGATATTTCCATCCTCGAATTGGGTGATGGCGTATTCGAAGTGAAGTCCACCAACGGAGATACCCATCTTGGAGGAGACGACTTTGATAAAGTGATCATGGACTGGCTGGCTGACGAATTCAAAAAAGATGAAAATGTAGACCTCCGGAAAGATCCGATGGCGCTGCAACGTCTGAAAGAAGCTTCAGAAAAGGCAAAGGTGGAGCTATCCTCTTCCAGCGAGACGGAAATCAACCTGCCTTATATCACGGCAATAGATGGCGTTCCCAAGCACCTCGTGAAAAAGCTTACCCGGCCAAAATTCGAACAACTGGCAGACGCTCTCTTCGAAAGGTGTCTCAAGCCCTGCGAGCAGGCTTTGAAAGATGCCAATATGGATATTTCTAAAATTGACGAAGTGATCCTGGTGGGTGGTAGCACACGTATTCCCAAAGTACAGGAGATCGTTGAAAAATTCTTCGGGAAGAAACCCAACAAGAGCGTAAACCCGGATGAAGTGGTTGCCATCGGCGCCGCCATTCAGGGTGGAGTATTGACCGGGGAAGTTAAAGACGTACTGTTGCTGGACGTAACTCCGCTGTCCCTCGGTATCGAGACCATGGGTGGCGTAATGACCCGTCTCATCGACTCCAATACGACCATTCCTACCAAGAAATCGGAATCCTTCTCAACAGCCAGTGACAACCAGCCGGGAGTACAGATACATGTACTTCAGGGCGAACGTCCCATGGCCAACCAGAATAAGAGCCTGGGTACTTTCAACCTCGACGGTATTCCACCTGCCCCCAGGGGAGTGCCCCAGATCGAAGTGACCTTCGATATTGACGCCAATGGCATTTTGCATGTCACGGCAAAGGATAAGGGCACCGGAAAAGAACAGAAGATCCGTATCGAAGCAGGAAGTGGCCTCAGCAAAGACGAAGTGGAAAAAATGAAGGCAGAGGCAAGGGCCAACGAATCCACCGACAAAGCCGCCCGTGAAAAGATCGATAAGATCAATCAGGCCGACAGCCTGGTATTCCAGACGGAAAAACAGTTGAAAGAATATGGCGACAAGATCCCGGCCGATAAAAAAGCCCCGATCGAGAACGCATTGAATAAACTGAAAGAAGCCCATAAATCCCAGGACGTAGCAGCCATCGACAGCGCTGTTGCAGAAATGAATGCGGCCTGGACCGCGGCCTCCGAAGAAATGTACAAAGCCACACAGCAGGCTGGCGGACAGCCGGGTGCTGAAGGAGCTGGCCCCGGAGCTAACGGTGGACAACAGTCAAATGCCGGCGGAGAAAATGTAACCGACGCCGAGTTTGAAGAAGTGAAATAAACGATCAAATCTAATACACTAAGGGTTGGGAAATTTTTCTCAACCCTTAAATTTTTAATGCTTGCTTATGAGACTAAGGGAAATTCAAAAAACTCTTTCCGAAATTAACTTGGAACTGGAAAGTACCCAAAAAGTTGCTGCCAATCCCCCTCAATTTCAATTGTCAAATGTTATAAAAGTAAATTATTCTATCGGCTTACTGGAGAAGATTGGTTTATTCAAAACTCAAATAAATGATTTAAAAACAACTAGTTTTTATAATAGTCCTAATGATGTAATAATCGTTACTAATCAAGAGCATAGCAAAATTTTAGGTCTATTACATACAATTCAACAATCTGTTGCACTGCTTCTAACAGCCCTTCAACAAGCAGTAGGTTCATCGCAATTGGCTGGCGATACAACTGTAAGTATAAAATTTGATAAAATTGAGGGATTTGACGATTCGGAGTCACTTATTGCACAAGTAAAAAAGGTTATTCAAATACCGTTGTCAGAATTTAGAGAAGGTGGTGAGATTAAAATAATAAATTTTGATAGTGGTAGCTTTTGGATTGATATAATGCTACCTGCTTCGTCGTGTGTAACGCTAGTAGGTTCAATAGCTTGGGCAGGAGCCGTAATTTATAAAAAATGGTTAGAAGCTTATGCCTTTAGACAATATGTCAAAGGCCTTGAAATACAAGCGGAGCATCTTCAAGTTCTTGCTGATGCGGCAAAAAAGAAAATTGATTTAGATATAGAAGCAGAAGCAAGGTCGATCCAAAATGAATTCCTTACGCCGGGAGATAATGAGCAATTAAACAGGTTAAAATTGTCTATAAAAGAGAGTTCAAAATTGATACAAAAAGGGGTTGAAATAAAACCGGCATTAACAGCTCCGGAAAAAATATCGAATCTATTCCCCAAATATAAACCGCTCGAATTACTTGAATCTAAAATCAAGAAAATCGAAAATTAAACTTGGTTATTAAGTGGTTGTCAAATAGCGTTCGAAAGTTGCTTCCTGGTATTCATTACACTGGCATTTTTTAAATGTGAATTCACTGGAGAAACAAGCCTATAGGGCTTGTTGAAAAGTTCCTGAGATACCTTAAACCGGTTAGCCAGCTTGCGAATAATATCCTTGGACAGCCCACGTCTGTAATGTAGGATATCCGATATCAGGCTCTTACTTACCTCCAATTCTTCGGCAAGATCGACCGCTTTCAATTTGTTTTCTTTCATGAGGTAATCGAGTAATTCAATAGGGTCCGCATCTGAAAAGGTGTTATGCTCTTCATCCCATTTCTCAATTAATAAGGTCAATAATTCAATAGTATCCTGCTGCTGCCTGGTCTTCTTTTTAATCATCACCATTTCTTCCAGCAGGTTGCAATACTCTTTATATTGATTGATCGTTTTTATGACTTTATATTGTAGCGGTTCCATGTTTCTAGCTTTAATAAATGCTTATAGTGTATTGTTTTTTTTCTTTACACAATTTGGTGTATTCAGCATGGGTGCCTATCCAGCAAATGAATAAATGCGCTTGTTTTTCACCAAAAGCATAATGGCAAATCATTCGGTAATTGTTCCCGCCGATATCAAATACAGCGCGGTCACAACCTTTTCCAAGCAAATCTGTTGCACCAAATGTCTTTAAAATATCTTCCGGATTATTCCAATCAGCACCGGCCAAGGTCAATAGCCATAGTCTGAAAGACACTCTACTCCTGGCATTATCCTGTACGTATTCTTCAATTGTTTGCTTTTTGACTAAATGAACTTTCATATGGTAAGGGCTTACAAATTTAAACAAAAGTACGCAATATGCGAACTATTTTGATATTTTTTATTGAGTTGCAAAAGTAAGCACTTTCTTCGGGGTAATCGGCATAATCGATTGGTTATAAATGCATTAATGACGCCTTAACAAACTCTTAATGTAGAATGCTTGCACATTCGCCAAAAAATCGTACTTTTGCACTCGAATTACCTGAGCAATCCCAATTGCTTGCCGCCCGGATAAGTTAAATCTTGCACTCTTTTTTCGACGAAGCTTCAGTGTTTGTTTTATCCCTTCATTGCTCTGGTTTAAAAATAGTAATTAACAAAAATAGATACATTATGAAAAGTGATGCTGTACAATCTATTGTGCAAATGGAACCTCGTATCCTTAGACAATTAGTAACAGAAGTAAGAGAAACCGTCGCAACCGGTATTGAATTCCCCAAAACGAACAAAAGTTCTTTTGGCATTGTAGACATGTGGAATATCCGCAAGAACGGACGGCACGCTGGCAGAGGCCGGCGGAAAACAACCATTATTACCGGACTCAGTTATTAATACAAAAATCCCTGCTCTTGCAGGGATTTTTTTTAAGAAGACCGGCCCGATGCCAGTTATATAATCTCCATTTTCTTCATCAGGAAAGAGGCATTACGGTTACGGGCAACGCCTCGCTGTAACTGGTAATTGAAGTGCAATTCTCCTTCCTCGATAATGCTTTCAAAACAATAGTTGCTGATCATTCCCGACTTCTCTTCTTCCAGTTTCCCCAGGGAAAGATCATGGGTGGCGAACAGGGAAAGACATTGATATTGCAGCAATTTCCGGATGAACTGTTCAGAACCATAAGTCTTATCTTCCGAATTAGTCCCCCGCAATATCTCATCGATCAATACCAGGGCAGGTTCGCCGCTCTGAAGACGATGGATGATCTGCTGCAGCTTTTTTAACTCCGCCATAAAATAGGAAGTGTGCTCCTGTAACGAATCGCTGACCCGGAGGGAAGTGAGCAGGTGCATGGGTGTAAAAGAAAAAGCCGTGGCACAGACAGGCGCCCCGCATTGGGCCAATAAGAGGTTGACACCGATGGTTCTCAGGAAAGTGGTCTTACCCGACATATTGGAGCCTGTCACCAGGATGATGCGCTCGTTATTGCCGATGGTGAGATCATTTGGCACGCTCTCCTTTGCCGGTATCAGGGGATGGGCCAGTTGTATGGCCGTTATATGCAGGTCGCTCCCGGATACCGGTGAAGGATAGTGATATTCAGGATGGTTAAAGGCAAAAGACGCCAGGGAGTTCAGGCATTCGATATTACCTACCGCATCGATCCATTCGGGGAAGGCTGTTCGGTTGATGGACTTCCATTTTTCCAGGGCGATCACCCCGTTCAGGTTGTAGACAAAGAGATTATTCAATACAAACCCGACAAAAGGGTTGAGTGCCTGATCAAAATAGGAAGATAATCTGGCCAGCTTTCGGATGGCCAGGTAAGCTTTACCCGTCTTTGCCTGCAATTGCTCCAGTAAGGGGGCTTTCCCGCTATCCATGGTATTGAACAGGCGAATCGTCAGGGCGTATTGCTCCAGGATAGCGTTCTTCTTACCGAGCAACGTATGCTGCTTAGCAATATATTCGGCAAAAAACCCGGTGAGGATCCATCCTGCCAGGACCCCGATGAGCAGGAGCCGGTAATTGCCCGTCTGAAAAAGGTAGATCAGGGCTCCTATATTGTACAGAACGATCCCCCAACGAGCGAAATATACCCATTTCTTCAGGTGATTGGGAGCTTTCAGCCAGTCTGCCAGATCATATAAATTTCCTTCGCTCTCCCCGGTCAGCAGTCCATGAGCCGTGATAAGCTGGCGGGTGTCGGCCTGCGGGGTTAGCACCTTCAGCGCCTGCTGGTGCTGTTCAATACTATCCGTCGACAGGAGAGGCTGCCGCAGCAGGTCCGCCAGCTTCGCAGCACCATGGCTGCTCGTCGTCCTGTTCAATAAATGAAAGAGCGAACGACGGCCAAAGATATCCAGATCGTCGAGATAACTTTCTGGCGTAAGATAGACCTGCCCATCAGGGAAGCCATTCATTTGATCTTTCAGGATCCCCAGCTCATTGGTATTTACAAACAACAATTTCTCCGAAAGGGCCCGCTGGTCCTTCAACCGTAAATTCAGGACCACTAATGCGATAAAAATACCTAAGAAAATTAGCGCACTATATAACAGCGGGTAGGAGAAGCTTTTTAACAGATAATAGCCAGTAAAAGCCAGTCCGAGAAAACTGACCAATCTCAGCAGGGCAACCAGGGTAAGCCTTTTCTGAACGACCTGTATACGGGCCGTAAAGTGAGCGATCTTCTCCTCATAGAACAGGTATGCGGGTGACATAGGTGAGTATTAAACAAAATGCCACCTATTAAAAGTGGCATTTATATATATCAATAATAGTATACTGTTTACATGATATCCATTGCCTTCACAAAGGAAGTACACACAAAGGGTATGATCAGGGTCAGGTACTCGAATTTTAAATAAATTGCCGCAATCAAAGCAGCCGAAGAAAGGAAAAACAGGAGCCAGTATAATCCGGTATATTTCTTTGTCTGTTCCATGTATAAAAAATTTGTGCGAATTTAAGGGAAAAGGGCCAATAGACCAAAGTGAACGATTTATCTTTACGCTTCTTGCCGGCACAAAAGCTTTATCCAAAACAAAAACACGTAATAGCTTGATACATATGGGAAATTTATTATAAATTAGCCGTATAATGTAAAAAATACACATTAGCGGTTGCCACCCAGATTTAAAATAGCCATAGCCAGATGAATGTGAAAATAGAATTCTATTTGCGATTTTCTACCCAACCGGGCCAATCTTTATCTATATCAGGAAATATAGCCGCTTTAGGAAATGATAACGGTGAAAATACATTGCCTCTGCAATATATGGACAGGGAATTCTGGCATGGAAGCCTGCTCCTCGAAGAACCTCTCACCACTCCGCTGCGGTACCATTATATATTGAAGAACAATGATGGCACAGACACCGAAGAATGGGGCGACGACAGGATACTGGAGCCCCCGGCAGCAGGAGTGGAAGAGATCCAGACCATCGATACCTGGAATCATGCCGGCGAATATGAGAACGTCTTTTTCACCGCCCCCTTCCGCCAAACACTCCTGGCTCATCCGGAAACCCGCAAAGCCTCCAAAACAAAAGGGCCCATTACCCATATTTTTAAAGTAAAAGCTCCTTTGCTGAAAAAAGAGGAGACCCTCTGCCTGGTTGGCAACGGAAAAGCCCTGAAAGACTGGGACACTACCGCGCCGATCTTAATGGCGCTGGAAGGGAATTGGTGGACCTGCCGGCTGAATATCCCGAAAGAATCCTTCCCGGTCGAATATAAATACGGCATCTACCAGCATAAAGAAAAGAAATTCACACAATTCGAACAAGGACCCAACCGGCTCCTGCACGGCGATGCCCTGAAAAATAAGATCAACATCCTCCATGACGGATTTGCTCATTTACCCAATAATACCTGGCGGGGAGCAGGAGTAGCCATCCCCGTGTTCAGCCTCCGCTCGAAAAAATCATTTGGAGTAGGAGAGTTCAACGACCTGAAATTACTGATTGACTGGGCAGCCGCATCGGGACTAAAACTGGTGCAGATCTTACCGGTCAATGATACCAGCGCCAACCATAACTGGCTGGATTCCTATCCCTATGCCGCTATTTCCGCCTTTGCCCTGCATCCCATTTATCTCAACCTGGAAAATGCGCCGGACGTAAGTACTCGGATCTCATTAAACCTCTACGCAAAAAACAAAAGGAACTAAATGAATTGCCTGATCTGGATTACGAACAGGTCATGAAAATCAAGTTACTGACAGTTAAAGAATTATACGAGGTACAGAAAGAAGAATTTGAAAAGGATCCCCAGTATCTGTCCTTCTTTGAACAGAACCGGCACTGGCTGGTGCCCTACGCTGCTTTTTGTGCCTTGCGGGATAAATATGGCAGCCCGGACTTTACAGGATGGAAGACAAACAGTAAGTACGACCCCGATGTCATTGCCAAATACGTTTTACCCGGAAGCAGACAATATGGCGCTGTTGCCCTACAGTATTTTATACAGTATCATTTGCATCTCCAACTGCGCGAAGCAGCAGACTATGCCCACGAACACGGTGTTATCATGAAGGGAGATATTCCTATTGGCATCTACCGGTATAGCTGCGACGCATGGATCACTCCCGCCCTGTTCCACATGGACCAGCAGGCAGGAGCTCCCCCGGATGATTTTGCGGTCAAAGGGCAGAACTGGGGTTTCCCTACCTATAATTGGAAAGAGATGGCCAAGGATGGATTTGCGTGGTGGAAGCAGCGGTTTGAACAGATGAGCAATTATTTCGACGCTTTCCGCATCGATCATATCCTCGGTTTTTTTCGCATCTGGAGCATCCCCATGGATGCCGTGCAAGGAATACTGGGACGTTTCGACCCGGCTATCCCTGTTTACCGGATAGAATTCAATGAACGGAACATCTGGTTTGACTACGACCGTTATACCAAACCGTTTATCAATGAAGCCGTGGTATGGGACATCTTCGGAAAGGATTCCGACCAGGTAAAAGCAGATTATCTGCACTGGGAAGGGAATGGATTTTTCTCCTTAAAAGCTCCCTTCAATACACAACGCAAAGTAGAAGCCCATTTTTCCGGATTGGAAAAATCCGATCTCCATGACAAAATTCGCGACGGACTGTATGATCTGATCTCGAACGTACTCCTTTTCGAAATTGAAGGCACCGGCGGCCAGCAGTTCCATTTCCGGATCGCCATGGAAAAGACGGCTTCCTTCCGCTACCTGGAATACAATACGCAACAACAGTTAAAAGCCCTTTACATTAATTATTTCTTTTCCCGCCAGGATGCCTTCTGGCAAAAGGAAGCCATGCATAAGCTACCCGCATTGAAACGGGCTACCAATATGCTGGTCTGCGGAGAAGACCTGGGCATGGTGCCCCGTTGCGTACACCAGGTAATGAAAGAACTAGGCATTCTTAGCCTGGAGATCCAGCGGATGCCCAAGAACCCGGCCCGGGAATTTTTTCACCCCGCTGAAGCTCCCTATCTTTCTGTCGTCACTCCGTCCACGCATGATATGAGCACGATCCGTGGCTGGTGGGAAGAAGACAGGGCCCAGATCCAGCGATTCTTCAACCAGGACTTAGACCAATGGGGAGAAGCCCCTCTGTTTTGCGAACCCTGGATCAATAAAGCCATTATACTGCAGCATCTGCATTCTCCCGCTCAATGGAGTATCTTCCAGTTACAGGATATCCTGGGCATGAGCGAAACGTTCCGGAGGGAAAATCCCCATGACGAGCGCATCAATGTTCCGGCCAATCCTCATCACTACTGGAGGTACCGGATGCATCTCACCCTGGAGGAACTGATCAAAGAATCATCTTTCAACGATGAATGGAAGGGTTATATCGTAAGCTGCGGAAGATAATCCATCTCTGAGACGCACATTCTCTCAAGAGAGGAGCATCCGCTAATTTTTTAGGATCTTCCCCGCGTACTTCATCGTACCGTTACCGACAGCTACGACATAGATCCCTTTAGTAAGATCGTTGACCGGGATATCCACCGTATTGCCTGAGTTCGATCTCAGGTTCCGCACCGTCTGTCCCATAGCGTTGATGAGCTGGATGCTGATTTCCCCCGTGGCATTGGCAACGGTGATATGCAGTTTGTCCGTCACCGGATTGGGATAGATATTCATTGTCACTTGTTCATTTGTTCCGAAATCGATGGATCTGATGGCTGAATAAGTGCTATTGCCATCCATGTCCACGATCTTCAACCGGTAATAATTCCTGCCTGCCGCCGGATGGCTGTCCGTGAAATTGTAGGAAGCGAGAGTCGTGCCGGTCCCCTTCGCGGATACGGTACCAATCGTCGTGAAACCTGCAGCTTCCTCCTGGCGTTCTATGTCAAAGTGCTCACTGCCGGTCTCCTGTGAAGTGCTCCATTCCAGCAGGCCGCTGCCGGCTTGTCCGGTCGCTGTAAACCCATCGAGGATAACAGGCAACACGCCTGTAGTAGTCCAGATCAGGGTATAATAACCATTGGAAAGATTGGTCGTATTGACGCCAAAGGATACCGTATTCCCTGCAACGGTAGTGCTGCTCGTGGTAATTAAGTGATTGACGCCGCTGCTGAAGCTCCCGCTGGTGGCATTGTAAAGTAGTGCATAGGTATAACTACCGGTAGGTGTGGTACCGTTATAATCATTAAAATTAAAGTTCAGCGTAACTAGGCCACCGCTGGTGCCACCGGTCTTCTGGACGTTCCAGGAACGGTTCCACATACCAAGGGTTCCGCTGCTATTGCTGATATTGGCTACCGTTGCATTATTAATGATCGTATTAGCCTGTCCGTTATGCGCCGCCGTCAGATAGCCTGCCGTATTTAGGAACCCCGCTGGCGCCGCAGTGCTGCTAAAGCCCAATCCATCTGTGGAACCGGCAACGTCGGTCAAAAAATTATCCGTTGCGCTGGTATAGCCGATGCCCACCAGGTTGGTCCCGTAAGTGGTGGTGGTCGGGGGGGTATATTTAGAGGCGCTGACCGTCAGTCCCCACTCCGCTGAAAAATAATTTTCCAGGATGATGCGTTGCGTCGTATTCATGGATGCCTTGTATAGCAGGATCTCGGACATCGTTCCGGAGAAATAGTTGTCCACCGCCCAGTTACTGCGGCCTATATAATTAGAGTTCCTGTTTACAGCAGTAGGAACCCAGGTAATGCTGGATCCTGCTGCACCGGAGCTGGTCATTGTCACACCTCCCTTATAATGAGATACGGCAGTAGTGGTCCCCACCGTTCCTCCCAGTTGCACAGCCTCATAGATATTATTAGCGCCATTGACAATGGGGGTATTGGTAGTATAGGTCTGATCCCCTGTACCCCCATTCCAGGATTCATAAGCAAAATCGGCAGAATTGGTCTTACGGCCAAACCAGATATTATTACTGCCCTGGCCATTACCAAAATCAAATATTCTTTCAAAGCCCCAAGATGTCTGGGAAGCATTGAAGCTTGCCACGGAAAAGGAACTGACCCCACCCGTATAGGAAATGGAAGCCGGCAGAGAGGGCGTACTGAGATATTGCGAGCTGGTGGAAGTGAATGTCAGGGCCGGCCTGCTGTTGGGACCGGTAGTCGCTCCATATATCGGCTTACTGGCAGTGGTACCCTGCGCGAAATGATAGCCATTCCCGCTGAGGTCCGCCCATTGAGCGACCTGGTTGGATCCGTTTTGGGTAATAGAAGCCGTCTTATTGGCATTCAGCCAGATCAGCAGGTTGCTGTTGCCCAGGCCCCCGGGATAATAACTTTGAGCAGATACAGATGTAAGGCAGAAAGATAAGAAGGTCGTAAGCACTAGCGTGTAGGGTGGTTTCATCAGATACGAATTTTAAGATTACTACTTCCTTATCTAAAAGCCGTACCAAATTGCAAATCATTAATTATTAGCCACTTACGAGTTCCCTATAAATGGAAACATTCCCGCTGGGGGAATGTTTTTCTCTTTTTTGTAATATATAACTTACAAGTCAGTTATCAATCCGGCAGGGATTTCCTTGTCCGGATCAATCCTGGTTATAACATTTTCACGAACGACTGTACATATTGATTATTTCCTTCCTTGTTAATCACCTTCAGGAAATAATTACCGCTTTTCAGCGTGGAGATAGCAAGGGATTGCTGATTGGGCCCTGCCGCTAATTGCTGCTGCCGGCTCATTACAACGACACCGGCCAGATTATATACCTGCACGGTTACCTGGTCGGATACAGCACTGTTAAGCGTATAATTCACCACAGCTCCGGCAGGGTTGGGGAATACCTGCATTTTAGGGGTTGTATTCGCGCCGATGAAGCTAAGAACTTTTGAATATTTGATGACTCCGTCCCTGTCCACCTGGCGGAGACGATAATAACTGTCGCCGTTCAAAGAGTGCATATCCGTATAACTATAGTCGGTCTGATGCGTATTATTCAGCCCTGTTACCACATCAATGGAATCAAAATTATTGCCATTGCTGGAACGTTCAATAACGAAATAGTCATTATTTGTCTGGTTCTCCATGGTCCAGGATAAAACGACATCATTTTGACTGACCACGCCTGAGAATGCCATAATCAGCGCGGGTAAGCTATTGGAGTGGGTGGATGTGTTCTGTGCAGATACCCGGGGAAGACCGGAAAGAAACAGAACAGCCGTTAATGCCAGGGAAAAAAAGGCTTTTTTAGAAAGGGCGGTGTAAAAAGTTTTCATACTAAGGTGCGTTTGTGTTATGCCCCCATAAGGTAAAATGCGTACCAAAAATTAAACACTTGATTATAAATCGGTTACGTGGCTTTGGCCCTGCCAGGCTTTCCCTAAACGGGAAAATTTTTCTCATTTCTGCAATAAATCGAGTAGAACTCCCTGGTCCGACAGTAATTTCCGCAGCCTGGCCAGACCCCTGACCGCTCAATCTCCCGCAGCCCGGACTGCCGGATCCTCCTGAACCAATCATCAATCCCCAACCGCCTGCCCGCCGCATCCTCCTATTCCTTAATTTTGGCCCCCATGAATTGTACTTATTATTCTTATAACCTGGCATTCAGGCATCCATTCACTATTTCCAGAGGCACCAAGACTCATCAACCAACCCTGATCGTCGAATTGGAATACAAGGGACTCAAAGGATATGGGGAAGCCCCCGCCATTAGTTATTATCATATACCGGTGGAAAAAATGATCGCCGACCTGGAGGAAAAAAAGACATTCATCCAAAATTTCGCTATTACCGACCCTCAGCGGTATTGGCATTACCTGCATCATCTGCTGCCCGGGAATTCCTTCCTTGTCTGTGCGCTGGACATGGCAGCCTGGGACCTGTATGGCAAACTCCGGCAAAGACCCCTATACGAATTATGGAAACTGGATCCCGGCAAGGGCCCGGTGACGGACTATACCATCGGCATCGATACCATCGACAAAATGGTGGCGAAGATCAAAGAAACACCCTGGCCCATCTATAAGATCAAATTGGGCACCCCGGAAGATCTTGCGATCATGAACGCGCTTCGTGCTCATACCGATGCCGTCTTTCGCGTGGACGCCAATGCCGGCTGGACACTGGAGGAGGCATTGCAGAAGATCCCCCTTTTGAAAGAACTGGGCGTGGAATTCGTGGAGCAACCGCTGGCAAAAGATGACTGGGAAGGCATGAAGATCTTATATCAGCAATCTACCTTGCCCCTGATAGCCGATGAGTCCTGTGTCCATGAAGAAGATGTGGAAAAGTGCAAGGGCCATTTTCATGGCATCAATATTAAGCTCACCAAATGCAGCGGTATCACTCCCGCACGCAGGATGATCGCAGCCGCGAAGCTTGGCGGACTTAAGATTATGGTGGGCAGTATGAACGAAAGCACGATCGGCAGCGCCGCCATCGCTCATCTTTTACCGGAATTGGATTATGTGGATATGGATGGGCCCATGTTATTAAAAGAAGATCTCGCCACCGGCATCTCTTTTGACTATGGAAAAATAAATCGCTCCGCAGAACCGGGTCTCGGAATTAATTTCACCGGCCTTTTTACAAAAAAATAAAATTTTCATTGAAAATCCACGGAATGGCTTTAACTTTCCTTTAACTACTACAAACCGATTTGCATTGCTATAACCAGGAGACCACTTGAACCGAACTGCCGCCATATGGGAAATCCAACAACGAATTGCTTTCTATGAAGATATGAAAGCTTATAACCAGCTTTATGAATTGTTGTCCGACGGGTTGCACCGATTCTCCTACTCCCTGGTAAAGTCAAATGAAATAGCAGAAGAAATTGTCTCGGATGTATTCATCAAGGTCTGGCAGATCCGCAGCAAACTGATGGAAATTGAAAACCTGAGGGTATATCTCTACACGATCGCTAAAAACTTCTCTCTCAATTATATCACTAAAAATTATAAGAACAGGGTCATAAGCCTGGACACGATCGATGTCGAAGCGGTGATCGAGGTCAATGGACCCGCCGAAATGTGTATTTCTGCCGATCTTGTCAAACAGATCCGCCAGGTGATCCGCCAACTTCCCCCGCAATGCAAACTGATCTTTCAGTTGGTGAAAGAAGACGGCCTTCGATACAAAGAAGTGGCCGCCATCCTGGACCTCTCTCCTTTGACCGTTCGCAATCAACTGGCCATCGCTATCCGGAAGATCGGGGAGACTCTCCCTGCTTATCTGGCGCCCGGCGTTCTGCTGACCGGTAATTTTTCGCAGTCCTGATCAAACGGACACCGCTCCACCGGCCGCATTCCACCCCTCAAATTTTTTTTTTCCTCTTCCGTTGGTACATATCCATCGGTATTCCTGTCTTTAGGGAATAGCGAATCATTATGCAGGAAGATAAATTTTGGTTACTGGTAAGCCTGAAGCTTTCCGGAGAAGCGACAGAAGAGGAATTGGCAGCATTAGAGGCCCTTTTACAACAGCATCCTGAAATGGGATTGCAGTTGGAGACCCTCTATAATTTATGGAAGGGGCAGACGCCTGCGGCTTATTCACGGAAAAAGGATGCCCTTGACAGACATCTGCAACGGCTGAGCAATCATTTATCAGAGCCGGCATTGAAATATGAATCGGCCGGATCAGCAGAAGCGCTCCTTTCCCCGGAAGAACCGGAACGGACCCTTCCTGTTTATCGGTGGTTATGGCCGGCGAGGGGAATGGCCCGTAAAGCATGGACAACAGCTTGTATAGCCGCATCGCTGACAGCCTTTTTTTTGTTCTTTTACCCGCTGGTCCCCAAAAAAACAGAGTTGCCAATCGCCCAGAATACCGTAAGTACGAAGCCTGGATCCAAATCAAAGGTCCAGCTGCCCGATGGCTCACAGGTATGGCTGAATGCAGATAGCCGGATCACCTATGACGAAAGTTTCCGGGGCCCTGACCGGGAAGTTCAACTCTGCGGGGAAGCTTATTTCGATGTAGCAAAGGATAAAAATCATCCTTTTATCATACACACTTCTTCGATCAATGTAAGGGTGCTGGGGACCAGCCTGAATGTCCGGTCCTATCAAAATGAAAAAAATACGGAAGCCGTGCTGATCCATGGATCTATCGAGGTCTCCCTCCGTAACAGTCCTGACAAAAAGATCATTCTGCAACCCAATGAAAAATTAGTGGTGCAGAACGGTAAAGCCTCCGTCATTGCAGACGCTATCCAGGCTGCTCCGAAAGAAGACAGGGCGCCGGTAATGGTACTCGGCAAAGCTCATTTTCAGGAAAAGGACAGTGTCGCTACCGAAGTCCTTTGGGTAAAGAACAAACTGGCATTTGACCAGGAGACATTGGGAGATGTGGCGTTGAAGATTGAACGCTGGTATGATGTAAAAGTAATTATCCGGGATGAAAGCTTAAAACATACCGAATACAGCGGGGTCTTCGAAGATGAAAGCCTCAGCCAGGTGATGGAAGCCCTGCGGTTGACAGGCAATTTCCGGTATTCGATCAATAAAAAAGAAATTACTATAACACGTTAGTTAGATTGCCATTGTTTAACCAAAATTGCCATTATGAGACGACGAGAAGTCACTTAACTATCTGCTACAAAATAAAGCGGAGAATGATTGCAGCATCCTCCGCCCGTGTAAAGACAACTACTGCCCGGTTCTGAGCAGATTATCATCATTATAACAAAACTAAGTTATGAAAAAATCCGGAAGCGGCATATCGCAAGATATGAGCCGTCTAATCATCAAATGCCTGCTGATGACGAAACTTGCTGTTTTACTAAGTATTACCTTATCCATTCAATCTTTTGCAAATGGCTATGGGCAGGGTAATATCAGTTTACGATTGGAAAAAATTCCATTGAAGAAGGTATTCAGGGCCATAGAAGACCAGGGAATCTTCCGTTTTGTATATAAGGACGAGATCCTGCCCAAAGATCAGCGGATCAGCATTAAGGTAAAAAGGGCTTCCGTAGAGGATGTCCTGGCTGAAATACTGGGAAATACAGGCCTTTCCTACCACAAATTAAGTGAAAATCTTATCGTCATTACCCGGGAGACCACCACCGATGACCCCAGGGCGCTCGTGGCGATAAAAGTGAATGGAAAAGTGACCAATGACAAAGGCGAACCCCTGAGCGGGGTAAGTATCCAGGAAAAAGGGACCAATAATGGCACCACCACCCGGGAAGACGGGACTTATACCATGGAGGTCACCAGTCCGAATGCCGTATTGGTGTTCAGCTATGTAGGCTTTGGGAATAAAGAGCTTGCCCTCAAAGGGAAGACCGTCGCAGACATGCAATTCCAATCCAATGACAATGCCCTGAAAGACGTAGTAGTGGTGGGGTATGCCACTCAAAAGAAAGTCACTGTTACCGGTGCAGTTGCGTCCGTTAAAGGCTCCGAGCTGGAAAAAACGCCTACCGTCAACCTCTCCAATGCCCTGGCAGGCCGTTTGCCGGGTATATCGGCCATCCAGGTCAGTGGCGAACCGGGAAAAGACGGCTCTTCGATCCGGATCAGAGGAACAAATACTATGGGAAATACATCCGCCCTGGTGGTACTGGACGGAGTTCCGGATATTGCCGGGGGCCTGGAACGCATCAACGCGGCAGATATAGAAAGCATGTCGGTCCTGAAAGACGCCTCGGCAGCCATCTATGGTGCCAGGGCTGCCAACGGGGTCATTCTGATCACAACCAAACACGGCAGACTCGGAAAGCCGCAGATATCCTATACGTTCAACCATGGCTGGGCCCAGCCGGATCGTCTCCCCAAAATGGCTACGGCGACGGAATATGCCTTCATGAACAACGAGACTACTATTTTCGATAACATCCCTTCCGCCGAATGGGCTGCCGCAGAAGCCGCCTTTAACTCGACAGGCAGTTATACTACACTAGGAGGATCCAAGTATACCGCTCCCTTCCAACCCGCCGACATAAAAAAATATGCCGACGGTTCGGATCCCTGGGGCCATCCGAACACAGACTGGTTCAAAACAACCTTAAAGACCTGGTCACCCCAGGTACAGCATACGCTGCAAATCAACGGCGGATCGGAGAACCTCCGGTATTATGGATCATTAGGCTACCAGGACCAGGACGGGTATTACAAGAATTCAGCTACTGGATATAAACAATACGATCTCCGCCTCACCATCGATGCAAAGGTCAATAAATTTATCAATACCAGTATTGGATTAGTAGCCCGTGAAGAATCCCGGTTCTATCCCACCCAGAGCGCAGGTTCGATCTTCCGGATGATGATGCGCGGAAGGCCCACGGATCCCGAAGTATGGCCCAACGGCCTGCCCGGACCCGATATCGAAAATGGTCAGAATCCTATCGTCATTACGACCAATCAGACCGGTTATGATAAGGATAAAAGAGATTATTTTCAGGGTAATGGAAAAGTAGAGATACAGGTTCCATGGGTCCAGGGACTGAAACTGACAGGTGCTGCCACCATAGATAAGATGAGCCGGATCGATAAAGTGTGGCAGACACCCTGGTACCTCTATTTCTGGGATCATGCCACCTATCAGGCCGACGGAAAAACACCCCTGCTCACTAAAAGTATGCGGTCCACTTTTACCACTCCGCAGTTGTCCGATACCAGTGTTACCAACCTGAATATTTTGCTGTCCGGATTTGTCAATTATGACCGCACCTTTGGTGATCATACGTTGAATGTCATGGCAGCCGTGACCAGGGAAACAAATACAGAAGAGGATTTTATGGCCTACCGGACCAACTTTATCTCTTCGGCCAATGACCAGTTATTAGCAGGTAGCCCCTTGCTGCAAAATGTAGGAGGATCGGCCTATGAGCGGGCCCGCCTCAGTTATTTCGGCCGCGTAGCCTACAACTATAAGGAAAAATACATGGCGGAATTCCTTTGGCGCTATGATGGCTCTTATTTATTTCCTCAGGCCCATCGCTTTGGTTTTTTCCCGGGTGTGCTGGCCGGATGGAGGATCTCTGAAGAAAATTTCTGGAAGAATAATGTCCCTGTCGTCAATTACCTGAAACTAAGGGCATCCTGGGGGCAAATGGGGAATGACCAGGTATATTATACCAACCCCAAAACAGGTATCACCTCCTTACAGGAATATCAGTACCTGCAGACATACGGATTTGGCAATTATGTCATTAACAATGCAGGCGCCACCACGTTGACGGAGACCGTAGTGCCCAATCCGAATTTTACCTGGGAAGTGGCCAACAATACAGATGTAGGCCTGGAAGGACAATTGCTGGACGGGAAGTTCAACTTTGAGCTGGATTATTTTTATAACAAACGCACAAAGATCCTCTGGCAGCCAACTGGCCTCACCCCCGCATCGAGCGGCATATCCACTATCCTGCCTCCTGAAAATATCGCCAAAGCACAGAACAAAGGGTTCGAATTCAACCTGGGTTACAACGGGCAGGCAGGTGATGTCAAGTATAGCATCAGTGTCAATGGCGGTTATGCGAAGAACAGGATACTTTACAGAGACGGCGACCCCGGACTTCCCGATTGGCAAAAAGCAACAGGCCATCCATTCGGTTCCGCCGGAAGTGTGAGCAATGGAGCAGCCTTCCTGGCTTACCAATATGCAGGCGTATTTGTGGACCAGAAAGATATTGATGCCAATAAACTGGATTACACAGGCGTCACCCCTTCTCTCAAACCCGGCGACATGAAATTCAAGGATGTCAACGGCGACGGGAAAATAGATGGGAATGACATGGTGCGGCTGAATAAGACACAGGACCCATCCTTCACCGGAGGCATCAATCTGAAGGCGCAATGGCGTGGTTTTGACTTGTCCATTCTATTCCAGGGAGCTACAGGAGGACTGCTCTATATTGGAACCGAATCTGGTGATATTGGCAATTACCTTCAATACAGTTACGATCACCAGTGGACGATCGATCATCCCAGTGCCACTGACCCGCGTATCACCAACAGGAATAATACTTATTATACCAATATGTCAACGACAAATACTACTTCCCCCGGCTGGAACACGTATTTCCTTCGCAACAGTGATTACCTGCGTCTGAAGAATGTAGAGATCGGGTACAACGTTTCTCCTACACTGCTCAGAAGGGCCAATATTTCCAATTTCAGAATCTATGCCAGCGGACTTAATTTACTTACCTGGGATAAAATGAAGATCTGGGATCCGGAATCGACATCCGGCAACGGCCAGTATTATCCGCAGGCAAGAATTATTAACCTGGGCGCCAGAGTGACATTCTAAAGGAAAATGGAATTCGTCCATTCTCGAACTCCTTAAAAAAAGTAATTATGAAGCCAAATAAGATATTAAAGAATATGTTGATCGCACTGCCGGGCGTCCTTCTCCTTACAGCCTGCAGTCGTGACTTCCTGAATACAAAACCATTGAGCCAGATCCAGGCGTCAGATACCTGGAAAGACGGCGGGCTTTCACAAGCCTTCGTTACCGATATTTACAACGGATTAGGCAACGGAGGATTTGACGAACAGCAATTATCTTCTTTATCCGATGAAGCCGTATTCGTTCACCCGGGCCGCGGTATCAATACGATCAATGAAGGCACCCTGGGACCAACCAACCTGGGCTGGGTGAGCAATACCTATGATTGGGTGAACATGTATCTCAGGATCCGGGGAACGAACGTAGCCCTGGAGAACCTGAAAACAGCCACCTTTGCCGACACCGTTCTGAATAACAGGTTACAAGGAGAAGCTCATTTTCTCAGAGCCTATTTTTATCATCAACTGGTCCGCTACTACGGCGCCGTTCCCCTCGTTGGCCATACCTATGCCCTCAACCAGGACTATAGCATCGCCCGGAATACTTTTGAGGATTGCGTCAAATTTATCGTAGCCGATTGTGATACAGCCGTCTCCTTACTGACTGGCAAGACGCTGGCAAAAGGCCGCGCCACAGCTCTCTCGGCCCTGGCCTTAAAATCCCGTATCCTGACCTATGCTGCCAGCGACCTGCATGATATTCCTACTGCAAAAGCCAAATCTTCCGTGATCGCCGCTTATGCCAACCCCGAATTACTGGGTTATACCACCGGCGATCGCACGACCCGCTGGCAGGCAGCCAAAGACGCCGCCTGGGCAGTAATGCAGGCAGGCACTGGATACAAACTGAATCTCAGCGCGCCCGTCCCGGCGGCCGATGCCATTACCAACTATGTCTCCATCGCCATGGGCGGAGGAAGTAATGCCCCGGGCCTGGATAAATCCGCATCGACAGAATTATTATTCGAAAGGGATTTTAGCTCACAGCTGGTAAGCGGAGGTCCGGGCACGGATGGCACTTCCGTCGGATTGGACAACGGCCCCAACGGATACCATAACTGGGCAGGCAATGCCCCCATCCAAGAGCTGGTGGATGATTATGAAATGATGGATGGCACCAAATATCCCAGCACCCCTGCGGCCTTATTGGCGCCCTATAAGAACAGGGATCCCCGACTGACCGCCACCATCTTATTTGATGGTTCCGGCTGGAAACCCCGCAGCTCCATCACTTCCAATCCCGATCCGGTCAACCAGATACAGACAGGCTCCTATCAGATGACCGGCGGCGCCTACCAGGCAGGCCTGGATACCCGTCAGAGCCCCGTAGAGAACTGGAACGGTAGCTGGACCGGTTATTATATGAGAAAGTTCATCGACCCGGATCCCGCCGTCGTAGACAACAATACCCGCCAGTATATTCCCTGGCCCATCCTTCGTTACACCGAAGCCGTGCTCAATTATGTGGAAGCCAATATTGAATTGGGAAATGATCTCGAAGCCCAGACCTGGCTCGATAAGATCCGTTACAGAGCAGGCATGCCGGCCGTTACAGATGTAGGGGATGCCCTCCGGCAGCGCTACCGCAACGAGCGACGGGTAGAACTGGCCTATGAAGAACATCGCTACCATGACGCCCGGCGCTGGATGATCGCTCCCACCACCCTGGGAAGAAAGATTGTATTCATCAATGTGGTAGGCAACCTGAAGTCCGGCGCACTGGCGCCCTCACCGTACAAGCACGATGAGACCCTGTATAACTACACATACACGCCTGCAGAAGATAATTCCCTGGAGAACCGTACCTGGCTGGATAAAATGTATTTCAGGCCCATCAGCAGGGATGAAGTGAATAAAAATGCTAAATTGATCCAGAATCCTGGATACACGAATTAATACGAAACAATGAATCACTCTATAAAATGTCTGCTCCTCGGAGCAGGCATTTTTTTAATTGGTTGCGGCCGGCATTCCGAAAAAGAGGAAAAAGTGGCTGATTCCAATGCCCTTTTTTCCTTATTGCCGCCGGAGAGAACGCACATCGACTTCAGCAATACCTTGACGGAAGGCCTCAATACCAATGTACTGGTATACGAATATTTCTATAATGGGGGAGGAGTGGCTATCGGGGATATGAATGGAGACGGCCTGCAGGATATCTATTTCTCCGGGAATATGACAGCCAATAAACTTTACCTGAACAAAGGCCACCTGCAGTTCGAAGATATCACGGCTGCAGCCGGCGTGGCCGGAAGACCGGGCCCGTGGAAAACAGGGGTCAGCATCGCCGATGTCAACGGGGACGGCAAACCGGATATCTTTCTCTGTTATTCCGGTAAGGTAGCCGGCATCCGAAGGGTCAAGCAATTGTTCATCAACCAGGGCAATGATGCGGCAGGTATTCCGCATTTCGCCGAACAGGCCGCCGGGTATGGGCTGGCGGATTCCTCTTATACCACACAGGCTTATTTTTTTGATTATGACCGGGACGGGGATCTGGATCTCCTCCTGCTCAATCATAATCCCAATTCATTGCCTGTGCTGAACGAAATGAGCACGGCCGCGATCCTTAAGAAAAGAGACCCTCTTTGCGGGGTGAAATTGTTCCGCAATGAGAAAGGGCATTTTCAGGATGTGACGGAACAGGCGGGCATCAGCAGCTCCTCACTTACCTATGGACTGGGAGCCGGCATCGCCGATATCAACGGGGATGGGTGGCCTGACATCTATATTTCCAACGACTATACCGTACCTGATTGCTACTATGTCAACGATCACCATGGAGGATTCACGAACAGACTGAACGAATCTTTCGGGCATGTCAGTCAATTTTCCATGGGAAATAACGTAGCAGATATCAATAATGACGGTTTGCCCGATATCTTCACCCTGGATATGCTTCCGGAAGACAATCGCCGGCAAAAGTTATTATTCGCCCCGGACAATTATGAAAAGTTCGACCTGAATCTCCGGTCCGGCTTCCATTATCAGTATATGCGCAATATGCTGCAGTTGAATAATGGCAACGGCACGTTCAGCGAGATAGGACAAATGGCGGGCATTTCCAATACAGACTGGAGCTGGGCCCCCTTATGGGCTGATTTCGACAATGACGGATGGAAGGATCTCTTCATTACGAATGGATACCTGCGGGACTATACCAATATGGATTTCATCAAATACATGGAGGCTTTTACAAAAAGTAAGGGAAGACTGATGCGGGAGGATGTGCTGGATATCGTGGACCATATGCCCTCCTCCAATGTTTCCAGCTATTTCTTTCATAATGATGGGGGAGCCTCCCCCCATTTCACCAACATGAGCGCAAAGTGGGGAATACGCATGCCCTCCAACAGCAATGGCGCCGCCTGGGCAGACCTCGATAACGACGGAGACCTCGACCTCGTCGTCAACAATATCAACCTGCCCGCTTTTGTTTATGAAAACAAGGCTGATCAGAAGGAACATCATCATTATCTGCAGGTAAAACTGGAAGGCAGCAGAGGCAATACCGAAGGCATCGGATCCCGGCTCACCCTTTACCGCAAGGGCAAACAGCAATACCTGGAACAGATGCCTGCACAGGGTTACCAGTCCACCATTTCATCCATCCTTCATTTTGGATTGGGCGCCGATCCTACGATCGATTCCCTGCGTATTGTCTGGCCCGATGGCAAACAGCAGGTGCTGAAGGACCTGCGACCCGATCAGACGCTAAAAGACCTGCGGACAGATCAGTTGCTCGTGCTGCAGGAAAAGAACGCCAGTCATCTCTACCATCCGCCTGGCCTTCCCACCCCTTTATTTGAAGAGATCCCCCCGCTCCTCGATTTTCATCATCGCGCAGCAACCCTCAACGATTTTAAAAGACAGCCCCAGCTGGTGAACCCTCTTTCCTTTTCCGGCCCCTGCCTGGCATCGGCAGACGTGAACGGAGACGGATTGGAGGACGTATATACCGGAGGTGGTAACGGTCAGGCCGGAGCGATGTACATCCAACAAAAAGGAGGGAATATCCGGCCCAATGGAGGGAACTTCCTTAAAATGTCCGAACCGGCCTTTGAAGCAGACAGCCTGCACGAAGATGCAGACGCCCTGTTCTTTGACGCGAACGGAGACGGGCTACAGGATCTCTATGTCGCCAGCGGCGGCTATCATAACTATACCCCCGAAGATCCTTTACTACAGGATCGGCTATACCTGGGCGATGGGAAAGGCCATTTTACAAAGAGCCCCGGAGCGCTCCCGGCTATGCGGGGCAGCAAAGCCTGCGTACGGGTAGCCGATATCAACGGGGATGGTTTTCCGGACCTCTTCGTCGGAGGAAGGGTCATCCCCGGACAATACCCTTCGATACCTTCCAGCTATCTGCTGATGGGTGATGGCAAAGGCCATTTCACCGATCAGACCGCCTCACTGGCCCCCGGACTGCAAAAGATCGGAATGGTCACCGACGCGGCCTGGATCGACCTGAACAGGGATGGGATAAAGGACCTGGTGGTGGTAGGAGAGTGGATGCCCATAACCGTATTTATTAACAGCAAGGGACGATTAGCCAACAAAACCCATGACTTTTTTGACAAGGAATACAGCGGCTGGTGGAATAAATTGCTGGTGGGGGATTTTGATGGCGATGGCAGGGCGGACATCGTGGCAGGCAACCTGGGAGAGAATAGCCAGGCCCGGGCCGATGACAAACATCCGGCTGAGTTATACTATAAGGATTTTGACGGCAACGGTACCATCGATCCCGTTCTATGCCTTTATAATGGAGATACTTCCTATCCTTTTATGAGCCGGGATGAGCTCCTGCAGCAAGTCGGCAATATGAGCAAGCGTTTCCCGGATTATAAAAGTTATGCAAGTGCCCGGCTGGGCAATATTTTTCCGGAAGCAACCCTGAAAGGAGCAGGCAGGCTGCAGGCCAATTGCCTGCGAACCTGTTATTTTGCCGGCGGAGCAGATGGCAGGTTCCATGAGAAAAGCTTACCCCCGCAGGTCCAGTATTCACCCGTGTTCACCATCACGGCACTCGACTATGATCAGGATGGCAAGCAGGATTTGCTCTTATGCGGTAATATAACGCACGCAAGACTGCGCTTCGGCAAGCAGGATGCCAACTACGGAGTATTGCTGAAAGGCGATGGTAAAGGGAATTTCAGCTATATCGACCAGCAACATTCGGGATTTCATTTGAAGGGAGATGTGCGCTCAGTGATATCTGTTAATGGAGAAGTTGTATTCGGCATTAATGGCGAAGAGGTAAAGGCTTACGGGCTTAATAGAAAATAGTTGTTGATTCGGATCAAGCACCCTAATTGATAATTAATGCGTTAGAAAAAGGGGGGGTAAAATAAATTTTTAGTCCATTAATCGTGTCATATTTTTGGTACTAAAGAAGAAATATGTTGCTGGATCGATATGGATATAGAGTGAATGAGTCCTATTCGCAATATGAATTTAAAAGCGAAGGCCCCAACGGCCTGGTTATAAAAAAGGTACTCTATCAATACATGACAACAGTAGATTATGTGGATCAATATAATCTGTTCTTTGGAGATGTGGATCAACGAACCGGTAAGTTGAGTGATCTGTCAGTTAGCAATAATAAAGATCGCAGTAAGATATTGGCTACCGTGGCAGCTACCGCTGTCGATTTTTCAGATCATTTTCCCGGAAGCAGGATTTACGCCCAAGGGAGCACACCTACAAGAACAAGAGTATATCAAATGGGAATTGCTGCTCATTTTGCGGAAATTAACAGGTATTTTCTGGTGAAAGGGAAACATATAGAAAAAGGATGGGTGTTTTTTAGACCAGGCTACAACTATCTGGCCTTCCTGGCCACCCGAAAATATATACTATTTTTAACTAAGAAAAAAGGAGGATTTTATGGATTCAAATTTAGAACCCAAAGGAGGAGATAAGAAGTCCTACACCATTGGAGACAGGTCCGATGTCACCGTCGACAAATCCATGAAGGATCATAGCAATGACCCTTATGCCCTTAAGCTGCTGGCCGATGCGAGGCGCTCCTTTGCAGAAAGCAATTTCGGAAGAGATCAGGACTGAATTTTGCAAAATAACCCACCCGGCTTAACCGGGCCGACGAAAGTCTCACCACCAGTGTGACTTTTTTCATTTCTACAAGAGTGTCGCAGGAAATACCGGCTTACCCCCGTGATAATGGACAATCTTATGGAATAAATGGACGATCCGGCTTTAGACGGTAAATCACACGTTTTTTTTTGATTTTCCGTCAAAATAGATGTTATTTTGACAGTTGTAGATTGATTACATATGATAGCAACCCAACAAGACCATTCGCTCGCTTCCCGGATAATTGAAAGATTCAAAGGCAGTTTTAACACCGATCCCCAGGTCGTACGGTCCCCGGGTAGGGTCAACCTGCTGGGAGAACACACCGATTATAACAACGGCTTTGTACTGCCCGCCGCTATTAATAAGGCCATTTATATGGCCGTTTCCCGCCGGGATGACCATAGTATCCGCATTATCTCTTTTGACCTGGATCTTAGCTATACGGGCGATATCAGGGACGTAAAGCTGTCCGGCATGCATTGGCCGGACTATATTTTAGGCGTTGTTCAGCAATTGCAGGCAGCGGGACATCCTGTTGGGGGCTTTAATTGTGTCTTCGGGGGCGATATTCCCCTGGGTGCAGGCATGTCTTCTTCCGCTGCGCTGGAATGTGCGACGGCCTTTTCCCTTAATGAGTTGTTCGGACTGGGAGTAGATAAGCTCACCATGGTCAAACTGGCTCAAAAGGCGGAAAACGTCTTTGTAGGAGTGCAATGCGGCATTATGGACCAGTTCGCCAGCATGTTCGGCCGGAAGAATCAGGTGATCCTGCTCGATTGCCAGTCCCTGGACTTCGAATACGTTCCCTTTAATATGGAAGGTATCCGGATCGTCCTGCTGGATACAAATGTCAAACATTCCCTCGCCTCCTCAGAATACAATACCCGGCGTCAGCAGTGTGAGGCCGGCGTAAAGCTGATACAGGCGCATCAACCCCAGGTGAAAAGCCTGCGGGACGCCACCCCGGCCATGCTGGACCAGTATGTAGGCCCCGCCGATCCCCTGGTGTACCGGCGTTGCCAGTATGTGGTGGAAGAGAACCTGCGGCTGCTGGCCGCCCGCTCCGATCTGCAGCAGGGAGATATCGACGGATTCGGGCGTAAAATGTTCGCCACCCACGAAGGATTGAGTAAAAAGTATGAAGTAAGCTGTCCCGAACTGGACTTCCTGGTGGATTTTGTAAAAGACAATCCCGGTGTCATTGGTTCCCGTATGATGGGAGGAGGCTTCGGCGGCTGTACGATCAACCTGGTGAAAGAGGCAGCAATCCAAGAGCTGATAGCGAAGGCGACACCCGCCTATGCAGCAGCTATGGACAAAGAGCTGAAAGTATATATCGGGCAAATTGAAAATGGCACCTCGCTGCTTTGACATCGTCAATATTAATTTTGCTATATGAACAAATTCCTTTTTTCCTCTCTCATCATTTCCGCCGGCCTGGCTGCAGGTTGCGGTAACGGAAGTAATCCGCCTGCCACAACCGGCGGAGATTCTGCTGCAACAACTTCGTCCGCTCCGGCTGTCCTGCCAAATGACGCCGCATTCAGAGATACACTAGATGGAAAGCCCGCTGCATTGTATATCCTGAAGAATAAGAATAATGCAGAAGCCGCCATCACGAATTATGGGGCCCGTGTCGTGAGCCTGCTGGTGCCCGATAAAAAGGGCGTCTTAACGGATGTAGTAGTCGGCTATGACAGTATCGGCAAATACGTTCATCAGCCGGAGAGCTTTTTCGGAGCTATTGTTGGCCGTTATGGCAACCGTATCGCCAAAGGAAAATTTAAGCTGGAAGGGAAAGAATATACCCTGGCCACCAATGATGGTCCCAATCACCTGCATGGTGGGAAAAAAGGCTTTGGCGCCAAAGTCTGGGATGCCAAAAAGCTGAATGACAGCACCGTGGAGCTGAGCTACCTGTCCAAAGACATGGAAGAAGGCTATCCCGGCAACCTGCAGGTAAAAGTGACGTATACATTAACCGGTGACAGCAGCAACGAATTGAAAATTGATTATGAAGCCACCAGCGATAAGGCCACTATATTAAATATTACCAATCATTCTTATTTTAACCTGAACGGGCAGGGGAGCGGTACGATCAACAATCACCTGCTGCAGCTCAATGCAGATACCTATACTCCTGTAGATTCCACCCTGATCCCTACCGGTAAGCTAGAGCCGGTGGCCGGAACGCCTTTTGACTTCCGCCAGCCTACAGCTATCGGATCCCGGATAGGAGATGATAATATTCAATTGAAATACGGGAAAGGATATGATCACAATTTCGTACTGAATCCCAATAAAGGAAGTGGCCTGAATGTAGCCGCTACCGTCCTGGGCGATCAGAGCGGCATCTTCATGGAGGCCTACACGATGGAACCTGCCGTACAGTTCTATGGCGGCAATTTCATGAAAGGCTCTAACCCCATCAAAGGAGGTAAAAAAGACGATTACCGCACGGCTTTTTGCCTGGAAACACAGCATTATCCCGATTCGCCCAATGAACCCTCTTTCCCCTCGACGGAACTAAAACCGGGAAAGACGTATAAGACAACGACTGTTTATAAGTTTTCTGTGAAGAAATAAGGCCCCGCTACCCGGGCACTCTCAAAGAAATCCGAAAGCTTGGCTTTCGGATTTCTTTAATGATCATTCAACGGCAGCCCCCGCCGTTGAAACTCTTTCCAGTTAAGATATTCCTCCCCTTTACGCTGTTCGACCATCGTGATGCAATCATCCACAGGGCAAACCAGCTTACAGAGATTGCAGCCCACACATTCCTCTTCTTTGATCGTATATGTATTGTAGGGATTACCATAGTCAAGCCGGATCGACTGATGGGAACCATCTTCGCAAGCAATATAACAAAGTCCGCAATGGATACATTTCTCCGGGTCTATACGGGCCACGATATGATAATTGATATCCAGTTCTTCCCAGTGTGTCAGCGTGGGTACCGACCGTCCTATAAAATCTTCGATCTTTGCGAACCCTTTTTCATCCATCCAGTTACCGAGTCCTTCACATAGGTCTTCGATAATACGAAACCCGTACTTCATCGCCGCCGTACATACCTGCACGGTAGTCGCACCCAGCAGCATGAATTCCGCCGCATCTCTCCAGGTACTAATACCGCCGATACCGGAGACAGGAACTTTCGCAGTGACCGGGTCCTGGGCGATCGTTGTCAGCATCTTCAAGGCAATTGGCTTTACAGCAGGTCCGCAGTAGCCCCCGAAAGTGGATTTTCCTCCTACATTCGGGTTAGGGACAAAAGTATCCAGGTCCACACCCGTTACGGATTGAATGGTGTTGATCAGGGACAGGGCCTGTGTGCCCGCTTCCACAGCTGCACGTCCCGTGGGGACAACGGAATGGACATTAGGGGTGAGCTTGGTGATAACGGGAATAGTGGCAGCTTCCATCACCCATTCCACCACCATTCTCGCGATGGCAGGGTCCTGACCTACGGCAGCGCCCATGCCCCTTTCCGTCATGCCATGAGGACACCCGAAATTCAGTTCAATACCATGGGCGCCCGTATCTTCTACCTGCCGGATGAGCTGATGCCAGCTCTTTTTGTCATTGTCCGCCATCAGGGAGACGATCATGGCCCGGTCCGGAAAGAGCCGGATACATTCTTCAATCTCTTTCAGGTTAATCTCCAATGGCCGGTCGCTGATCAGTTCTATATTATTAAAGCCCATCATCCGCGTGTGATTAAAATCCACCGAGGAATACCGGGAGCTGACATTCTTTACCTGGCTGCCCAGTGTCTTCCAGACTACGCCGCCCCAGCCGGCTTCAAAAGCGCGCAGCACATTGATCTTTTTGTCGGTAGGAGGGGCGCTGGCCAACCAGAAGGGGTTGGGGGATTGTATACCGAGAAAGTTGGTTTGTAAGGAAGCCATAAAAGTGGATTTTTGCTGCAAGTTTATAGCTGCAAGCCACAAGCTTACAGCTACAAGCTGCTATCTATAAATATTAAAATATATGTAAGCATTTAAGTGTCTTGCTATAAGCTTGTGGCTATGAGCTTGTAGCTATAAGCCCTCAGCTACTCGCAAATAGGCGAGGATCGCCGCCGCTCCGTCCTTCCCTGCCTGCACAGCATCTACCACTTCTTTTCCGCCATTCACGTTATCACCCCCTGCAAACACTCCTTTCAGGTTGGTAGCGCCAAACGCATTCACGGAAATTTTCCCTTTATCGTGATGAAGCCCGCTGTCATCCACTAAAGCCTGGAAAGGGGTCTGCCCGGTGGCTTTGATGACCATATCGGTGTCCAGCGTAAAAGTTTCGCCGGTTTCGGCAGGGGAGCGGCGACCGCTTGCATCCGGCTCTCCCAGGCTCATCACACTGCATACTAATTGTGTTACGCGGCCATCCGTACCGATCACTTCTTTGGGCGCCGCCAGCCAGGTAATCCGGCACCCATCCAGCCTGGCAATATTCAATTCCGCCTCCGTACAGGGCATCTCCGCCTGTGTCCGGCGATAGACAATAGTGACCTCGCCCGCACCCAGCCGTTTAGCCTGCGTAGCCGCATCGATAGCCGTCATGCCCATGCCGACCACCACTACTTTGTCCCCGACGGCGACGGCCGGGTATCCTTTGGAGCGGATATCATAAATAAAATGGATAGCATCTATCACTCCTTCCAGGTACTCCCCCGGCACGCCCAATTGCCTGGCCAAGCCTACCCCAAAGCCTAAATACACTGCATCATAATTTTTCTCTAATTCGCTTAATAACAAATTTTTACCTAGCTCCATCTCATATTCTACTTTAATTCCACCCAAGGAAAGGATATAATTCAGTTCTTCCGCACAAAATTCCGGGGTGACCTTATAAGCAGCAATACCATAGACCATCAGTCCGCCTCCTTTGCTTTCCTTTTCGTAGATCGTCACATCAATACCTTCCCGGGAAAGGGTATGGGCGCAACTAAGTCCGGCCGGCCCGGCGCCAACGATGGCGACCTTCCTGCCGGTGGAGGGCTTCCTTTCGAAAAGAGGCCATTTTTCCCGGATAGCTTTCTCCGTGGAATAACGTTGCAGTTTTGCAATGGGAATAGCTTCCTCTTCCATGAGATTATATACACAGGCTCCTTCGCAGAGCTTTTCGACGGGGCAGACCTTTGAGCAGCCGCCGCCCATAATGTTGGCCGCAAAAATGGTATGTGCAGAACCTTTGATATTGTCGGTAGCGATCTGTTTAATGAACTTAGGCACATTGATGCCGGTGGGGCAGCTTTTGGTACAGGGGGCGTCGTAACAGAACAGACAGCGGCTGGCCTCCACCAGGGCGGCATCCCGCGTTTCGAACGGAGGATGAATATCACTGAAGTTCTGCTCGTATTCTTCAGGGCTCAAACGATGATTGGATATAGCCATTTTAGACTGTTTATTTTGATACGGTCCGACGCGGGGGATGAAACCGGCTCCTGGCCCACAGCCCCGAGCGACCCAAATGAAGGCAATCCGTCTTTTAGACTTCGGAACCTGCCAGGCCTGCCTTGGCTACAGCTCCGTTAGTTTCCCATAAGTCTCCGGCCGCCGATCACGGAAAAACTGCCAGACGCTCCTCACTTCTTCGATCTGATCCAGATCGAACTCCGCAATCAGCAATTCATCCTTATCTTCCGAAGCCTGGGCCAATACCTGTCCCCGGGGGTCGACAAAATAGGAAGTACCGTAGAACCGGCCCAGGTTCCAGGGCTTCTCTTCTCCCACCCGGTTGATACAGCCCATGAAATAACCATTGGCGGCAGCATGAGCAGGCTGCTCCAGTTTCCATAAGTATTGGGACAAACCCGCCACCGTCGCCGATGGGTTATAAACGATCTCGGCCCCGTTGAGTCCCAGACATCTTGCCCCATCCGGAAAGTGGCGGTCATAACAGATATACACACCTACTTTTGCATACTTTGTCTGAAAGACGGGATACCCCAGGTTGCCCGGCTTGAAGAAGAATTTCTCCCAGAAGCCGGAAGTGTGCGGAATATGATTCTTACGATATTTCCCCAGCAACGTGCCGTCGGCATCGATTACGGCCGCAGTATTGTACAATACGCCTGCCTGCTCTTTTTCATAGATCGGAACGATCATCACCATATTGTATTTCTTCGCATAGGCAGCCATCCGCTCTGTCGTCGGGCCGGGGATGCTTTCCGCCGACTCATACCAGGCGCGGTCCTGCCCCGGACAGAAATAGGGGGTGTTAAAAATCTCCTGCAGACAAAGGATCTGCACTCCTTTTCTGCCTGCTTCCTCGATCAAAGGAATATGCTTTTGCACCATCGCCTCTTTAATCTCTTCAATAGTACCCTCTCCCTCCGTCTTCGGAAGGCTCATTTGGATCAGACCTGACTTGATTATTCTTGCCATATCGACAGTTTAATGATGATTGTAGCTGGGGGATACATTCTCCCTATCCATATATAATTATTTAAGGCAATGTGACCTTATTTCTTCTGACAAACTGTCCATACCCCCTTCCCACCAGGCACTCCCCTTTATCAATAACAACCTTTCCCCGTAACAATACCGTCTTCACTTTCCCCGTCAGTTCCCATCCTTCATAAGCAGAATAATCCACATTCATATGATGCGTGGAAGCCGAAAGGGTATGTTTCTCCAAAGGGTCGAAGAGTACGATATCCGCATCACTACCCGGCGCGATCGTTCCTTTCCGGGGGAACATCCCGAAGATCTTTGCAGGATTGGTACAAGCCACTTCAACATATTTGTTCAGAGAGATCCTCCCTTTGGAAACCCCCTCACTATATAACAGTTCCATCCTGTTCTCAATGGCAGGATGTCCATTGGGGATCTTGGAAAAATCATTCCGCCCCATTAACTTCTGCTCCCACTTGAAGGGACAGTGATCAGTAGCTACCACGTTCACCAGGTTCTGGTTGATGCCTGCCCACAAAGTGGCCTGATCTTTCTTCTCCCGCAATGGAGGGCTCATCACCCATTTAGCGCCTTCAAAATCCTGTTCATACAGAGAGGCATCCAGCAAAAGGTATTGAATACAGGTTTCGACGAACACTTTTTGATTCCGTTGCGTGGCCCGTCGAACGGCATTCAGCGCTCCTTCACAGGTCATATGTACAATATAACCCGGACAACCCGTATAATTGGCCATATCCGCAAACCGGCCCGAAGCCTCCGCCTCGGTCACTTCCGGCTGCGAAAGATAATGGTATAAAGGAGCCAGCTTACCTTCCGCTCTATGTTTGGCAACTAAATAATCGATCATGTCGCCATTGGTGGCGTGAACGGTCACCATACCTCCCTGCCTGCGTACTTCCTGCATCAGGGCCGTCATCTGCCGATCGTCGATCATCAAAGCTCCTTTATAAGCCATAAAAGTTTTAAAGGAAGTGATCCCCTCCATTTCAATCATCTCTTTTATCTCTGCCCGGGTGTTATCATTATAATCTGTCACTGCCATATGGAAGCTATAATCCCCCACAGCAGTCCCCCGGGCCCGGCCATTCCATTCATCCAGCGCCGATCGCAGAGAATGCCCCTGACGCTGCAGCACGAAGTCGATCACCGTGGTAGTCCCTCCGAAGAGAGCAGCCCTCGTTCCCGTCTCATGGGTGTCACTGGAAAAGGTGCCCATAAAAGGCATGTCCAGGTGGACATGGGGGTCGATCCCTCCCGGCATTACCAACAGACCCGTCGCGTCAAGGATCGTGTCGGCCGGCATGGACAGGTCCTCGCCGATAGAGGAGATCGTCTCCTCTTCGATAAAAATATCACCGGAGTAATCATCCGTAGCCGTGGTGATCCTTCCATTCTTAATCAATACTGACATAATTAGCGGCAATTTTGATTTTAGAAGACCGCATCAGCCCTGAGTAGCTGACACCCGAAACAAAAAAACCAACAAACCACGCATAGTTATATATTCCCGTGATCCAGGAGGGAAAAACTTCCAGACCTACCAACCCTATCGTCGTCAAAAAACCCGGGATATTCGGCGCGATGCCCAACACCAACGCCCAGATGGCATAACGGTTAAACCCCGAACCATAGCTATATTCTCCCTTTAGACGATATAAGTCATCGACCTTCAATTCCTGCCGGCGAATAAAATAGTAATCAGCAATCAGGATGCCCCCCACCGGGCCCAGCAAACTGGAATATCCCACCAGCCACGTGAAGATATACCCGCCCGGGTCGGCCACCAGCTTCCAGGGGAAAATAAGAATACCGATAATACCGGTGATCAGCCCCCCCGTCCGGAAATTGATACGGGCCGGGGAAAGATTGGCGAAATCATTGGCAGGACTGACTATATTGGCAGCGATATTCGTGGCCAAAGTGGAAAGAGCGACGGCGATCATGGCAATGCTGACGAGTAACTTACTATCAAATTTACCGGCCAGGACTACCGGATCCCAGATGGTAGTGCCATAGATAATGGTCGTAGCCGAAGTCACCACCACGCCGATAAAAGCAAACAGGGTCATGGAGGAAGGCAGCCCGATGGCCTGTCCTTTTACCTGTGCCCGCTGACTGACAGCATACCGGGTAAAGTCAGGTATGTTGAGCGATAACGTAGCCCAGAAGCCCACCATCCCCGTTAGCCCCGGGATAAAAAAAGCCCAGAAGGCGGCGCCGGAGTGGAACCGCGACGGCTGCGTCAGAATGGGTCCTAACCCTCCGTGTACGGCAGCTATCGCCCAGTATAATAAGGCGAGCGCAGCCAGGGGAAGAAAGAAGGCTTTAAAAATCAATAGCTTTCGAATACTGTCCACCCCCAGCCAGACGACCCACATGTTCAACGTCCAAAATAAAATAAAACAAATAGCCGGCCCCGTCGCTAATCCCCAGGAAGCAGGAAATACAGGCGGAAGGGTAGCCAGCGCCGGGATCCACAAACGCAACATCTGATAAAGAGCAAATCCCCCGATCCAGGTCTGAATGCCGAACCATCCACAAGCCACAATAGCCCTGAGCATCGCCGGTATATTCGCTCCTTTTACCCCGAAACTTGCCCGGGCGAAAACAGGAAAAGGGATCCCATACTTTGCCCCGGCCCGGCCATTCAGGATCATCGGCGCCAGCACAATCGTATTGCCCAGAAAGATGGTAGCAATAGCCTGCCACCAGTTCATGCCTCCTTCGATCAGCGAACTGGCCAGCATATAGGTGGGGATGCAAAGGCTCATGCTGATCCACAGGGCGGCATAGTTCCAGGTAGTCCAGGTTCGCCCGGACACAGGAACAGGCGCCAGGTCTTCACTGTACAGGGAATTGTCCATTTATTATAATTTATTATTCATGTACATAGGCATCGGCAATCAGCAGCGCCTCGCTGATGATCGCCAGCCCCTCATCCACCTGCTCCCGGGTGATGCTGAGCGGAGGGGCAATAAAAACATAATTCCACCGCACAAAAGCATACATGCCCAATTGCTTTATTTTGCCGGCTACCTGGTTCATGACAGCCATCTCCTCTCCCGTGGCGTTAAAAGGGGCCATCGGCTCCTTTGTCTTCCTGTTCTTCACCAGTTCTAGACAACCCAATAGCCCTGTATTCCGGAAATCCCCGATACAGGGATGCCGCTGGACGAGCAGCGCAACCTGCTGTTCGATATAATGGCCCATCTTTTCCGCGTTGCCGATCAACCCCTCCTCCTCATAGATCTTCAGCACTTCCACCCCCGCAGCGCAAGCCACCGGGTGGGCAGAGTAAGTGAGCCCCAGCCATAATACCCTGTCATTAAAATGATCGGCGATCGGTTCCGTCACGATCAACGCTCCCAGCGGGAGATAACCCGCCGTGATCCCCTTGGCCGTAGCGATCATATCCGGCACAATGCCATGCAATTCGGCCGCAAACCATTTCCCCGTCCGGCCAAAACCACTCATCACTTCATCGAGGATCAGAAGGATTCCATACTTATCACACAACGCCCGTATCTTAACAAGGTAGTCCGGAGGATATTTGATACAGCCGGAGGTACCGCTCTCTCCCTCCATTAAAATAGCAGCTATATTTCCCGGCCCCTCAAATTCTATGATCCTTTCAATATGACTGACACATTCCCGCGCACAGGAGCTTATTTCTTTGCCCCAGGGGCAGCGATAGCAATAGGGGTCTTCCACATGAACGACATTGGGGACCTGCTGAGAATCAGATGCCAGTTTCCTCGGATCGCCTCCCGCCGTCATGGCGCCATATGACGCTCCGTGAAAAGCCCGGTACCGGGCAATGATCTTAGAACGCCCCGTATATAAACGGGCCAGCTTGATGGCATTTTCAATAGCGGTGGCCCCGTCTACCGTGAATAAGGTCTTCTTCAGATTACCAGGAGTGATCTCCGCCAGCATCTTTCCCAGTTCCCCGCGGGCTTTCGTCACACAACCGGGAGTAACATAACTGACTTCTTTCATTTGCCGCACGACGGCATCCGTTACCCGCTGATTGCCATGACCGATATTTACATTGATAAGCCCCGATGAAAAATCCAAATACCTTTTATCATCATAGTCATACAGGTAAATTCCCTCCGCATATTTAACGGCGATAGGGGCAATGCCTTTTTGCTTACTCCAGGAGAACAGCGTGTAGTCGAGATTGTCTTGTATGATCTCCTGCGCTTCAGAAATGGTTGCTGGTTCTGACATTTTATTTTTTTTGTGGTGATCAATCAAAAGGGCGTGGGCTTGACTCAGCTCATCCAGTTCACCCCCGCCTCCGGATTCCACTTGATCGTGCTCTTCTTCAGCTTTGTCCAGAATTCAATGGAACTCTTACCCGTAATATCGCCAACGCCGAATTTACTTTCATTCCACCCCCCGAAGGAAAAAGGTTCCCGCGGTACGGGCACCCCCACATTGACACCCACCATCCCCGCACTGGCTTTATCGATTACGTATCTGGCATAGCCGCCATTCTGCGTGAATACAGAAGCAGCATTCCCGTACGGACTGGCATTCTCGATCGCCAGGGCCTCATCCAGGGTGTCCACCCGCATGATGCTGATAACAGGACCAAAGATCTCCTCATTTGCGACCGCCATACCGGGCTTCACCCCATCGATCACGGTCGGTCCCACATAAGTGCCGTTCTCCTTACCCCCCACCACAGGGCTTCGTCCGTCGACAAGGATCCTGGCGCCCTGCTGCTCTGCCTCGGTGATATATCGTTCTATCCGCTCTTTGGATGCTTTATTGATCACCGCGCCGAGATTATGCCCCGGAACGATCTTCCTCGCCTCTTCGCAGATCTTATCCACGATGGCATCAACGTCACCGACTGCTACCATGGCAGAGGCTGCCATACAGCGCTGTCCGGCACAGCCGCTCATGGAAGCGACGACATTCTGAGCGGTCATATCGGCTTTTGCATCGGGTAATACCAGCAGGTGGTTCTTGGCTCCGCCCAGTGCCAGGCAGCGCTTTAAATGATGGGTAGCCCGCTGATAAACGAGCTTCGCCACCGGAGTAGAGCCTACAAAAGAGACGGCTTCGATACCGGGATGGTCGCAAATAGCCTGAACGATCTCACTGTCCCCATTCACAATATTGAAAACACCATCGGGTAATCCCGCCTCCTTTAATAAAACAGCTATTCTCGCAACACTGAGGGGAACTTTTTCAGAAGGCTTGATGATCATGCAATTACCCAGGGCCAACGCATTGGGAATAGTCCAGTTAGGCACCATGGCCGGGAAATTGAAGGGGACGATGGAGGCTACCACCCCCAGGGGCACATGCTCGGTCCTGCATTCCACCCCTTTGCTGACCTCCAGTACTTCTCCCATCACCAGCTGGGGGAGAGAAGTGGCAAATTCCGTCAGCTCGATGCATTTTTCTATCTCAGCGACCCCTTCGCCGATCGTCTTCCCGTTCTCCGTGGAGACCAATGCAGCCAGTTCGGAGAGGTTCTTTTCCAGCAAATACTTATAGCGAAAGAATACCTGCACCCTTTCTTTGATGGGCGTCCTGTTCCAGGCAGGAAAGGCTGCCCGGGCCGCTTTTACGGCTTTATCCAGGTCTGCAGGGGAAGAACAGGGCATTTCCGCCAGGGGGGCCCCGTCAATAGGGGAGATCACCTCTATTTTGCGAGCTCCGGAGACAGCCGTGAATTGGCCGTTGATGAAATTTCCGAGCGTTCCATATTTATATCCGTTCATAGTAGCTCTATTGTTGTTACAACAATTTAGCCTAAAAAACGCATATTTCAAGCCGGACTAATTATTCTCGGTCGGGCCGGGAAGGTCTTTAGCCTCTTCCTTCTCTTTCTCCTTCTCTTTTTTAAATTCCAGCCTTCCGAACTTGTACGTAAAGTTTATGCCGAAGGAACGATAAGGAATCTGCCGGAGGCTGTTCAACGTAAAATCCTGCCCTTTAATGGCCGTTTTCTGATCTACATAATTAGCAAAAGGGTTGGTCGTCGTGAAGGCAATACTTCCTTTCTTATTCCAGATCTGCTTGCGGAAAGCAAAATTATAGGATACCCAGGATGGATATTTACCCTGAATCTCATTCCGGGACGAATTGAAGTCCCCGAAAAATTCCAGGATAAGGGTGCTGCCGACCTGGTAAGTGGCATTGAGATTTGCCCGGTAGTTGAAGCTGGTAACGGAGGATAACGCGCCCAATGTGATAGTACGGTCAAAAAAAGAAAGATTACTACGGATATTCAGCTTGCGCCCGATGGGAACGGCCCCGTAGATATTCAGCCCGTAATTGTTCTCCGACCCGATATTCACCGGCTTGCTGACGGACACATTGGTATAGGTGGAGTCGCCGATCGCATAACTGGGATAATAAGTAAGGTACGGTTGAATGTCGTGGTCAGAACGATGATAGAAAAAGACAACGTTCAGCGAACTGCCTTTCTCAAAGGACTTGCTGTAGGTGAGGTCTATATTATTGGCGATCTCAGGAGCCAGGGACGGGTTGCCCGTAGATAAATTCTTAGGGTCGCTGGCATTCACGAAAGGATTCAGGGACCCATAATCCGGCCGGTGCAGCCTTCTCGTATAACCGATCTTGAGAATCTGCTCTCCGCGAAAATTATGCGAGAGGAACAGGGAGGGAGAAAAAGTATTATACCCCGGTACATTGATATTACCGGATTTGGAGAAACCGGCACTCGTCTCCGTACGCTCGTAACGCAGTCCTCCCTTAACGTCCAGCCAGGTTCCCAGGGGAAAAGTAAGGGAACCATAAGCCGCATACACATGCCGGTCATATTTGAGCGAATTGGATTGAGAGGTATCATAATAATATGGCAACGAGACAGAAGTCGCATCCAGCCCGTATACATCGGAAACACTGGTGATATGCCTGATCTGCATCCTGCCACCCGTCTCCAGCTTTACCTTCTCGCTCAGCGGCTGGGCGTAATCAAGACGAAAATTCGTTTCCTGGTCCTTGCCGGTATTGTTACTGTAAGAGCCCGTAAATACGCTATCCCCAGAAGGCAGGCTCTGATCCTGGCTATAGAAAGAGTTGTTGGTTCCAAAGCTGCTCTGGTAAGCGATATTCAGCTCCCTGTCTTCCTGTGCAAAAGTCTTTTTATAGTTGACACTCCAATCCAGGGATTTGCCCACAAAATTCTTTTTGGATTGGATCAGGCTGAGCAGGTCGGATAAAGTAGTCCCGGATGCATCATATTGCGCCTGATCCTGGTTTGTGACGCCGGTACTGTGATTCCCGAAATAGGTATATCCCACATTGCCGGAAAGATTGTTGCGGTGATCTATATTCCAGTCGAAGCCAAGCCCCGATTGATAGCCATGCCTGGTAAAGGTGTAGTGGCCCCGCTGGAGAAGCTGGTCTTTTGTTCCCGCCACGGTATCCTCCGAGATCCGGTCGGAACTATTGTTCGTAGTAGAGCGCAACTGCCCGTTCCCGCTGAAGAAGGCATTCATCCCAAAATTGTTTTTGCGGGCATTCAGGTTCAGCGACCCATTCTCCAGCCGGCTTCCTCCCGTGAGGCTGAGATTCCCGTTGACTCCTCTAAGCTTGTTATCTTTTAAAATGATATTGATAATTCCGCCCGTGCCTTCTGCATCATATTTGGCTCCCGGACTGGTGATCACTTCTATGCTTTTTATCTGGCTGGCAGGGATGGACTGAAGCGCATCAGCCAGGTTGTTTCCGAAAGTGCTGGAGGGTTTTCCATTGATAAGGAAAAGAACATTGGAATTTCCCATCAACTGCACATTCCCATCCACATCCACCGACACCATGGGCACTTTTTTGAGAATGTCGGTTGCCACGCCGCCCTGGGACGTAATATCCCTTTCGGCATTATAGACCATCTTATCGATCTTGTTCTCTACCAGCCCGCGTGGAGCTGTCACCGTCACACTTGCCAGATCCTGCGCTTTTTTTTCCAGCATTAGATCACCCAAGGACAGGACCGGCGTCTTTACTCCCAGGATAAACGGGCCGTATTGGCGGGACTGGAAACCTATACCGCCAATGCTCAGTGTATAACTACCCGGGGCCAGACCATCCATGGTGAAACTTCCTTTGCTGTCAGCCGTCATCCCTTTCACCGGCCGGACATTGTGCAATGCATATAAGGTGATAGTGGCGGACTCAACAGGGGTTCGGGAAACGGAATCAATGACCCTGCCGGTGACCCTGCCCTTATTCGCAGCGGCATTTACAATGGAAGGGGATTTGCTACTGGCAGCAGAGGGGGCGCCCTGCTGGGCCCGGACAACAAACGAATAGCTCAGTAACAGGAACATCACGTACACATGCTTCATGACAGGAGTTTACGGGAATAAAGTCGCAAAATTAACGGCTTATTCTGACGAAATCCTGAAGGGTTCCACTAAGAATTTAAAAAAATCCTATCCTATTAATCGACCTTTTAACACGACTATGAGCCGCTCAGCTCACTCTTTTTCCATGCAGCAGCATGTCAACAGCCTGATCCAGGCTGCCGGCGCGGGTGATCGTGCCGGAATTCACAAAGAAGATCTCGTCGGCATTCTCAATAGTGTTCAGCCGGTGCGCGATGATCACACGGGTGGTCGTATCCGGCAACTTCTGTAAGATGTCTTCCAGCATTTTTTCCGTAACGGTATCTATATTGGCCGTGGCTTCATCCAGGATGAGCAATTCCGGATTGCGGAGGACAGCTCGCATAAAAGCTATCAATTGCTTTTGCCCCAGGCTGATGCCATCCCCGCCGGTGGAAAGGTCCGTATCGAGCCCTGCGTCAAAGCGGGTGAGCAGTGTCTCCAGATTAGCCTTGCGGATCACTTCCGCCAGCTGTTCATTGGAATAATCTTTATACTGCTCATTTCCATATAAAAGATTATCTCTCACCGTACCGGAGAAAAGAAAGGGCTCCTGCAAAATGAAGCCGATCTTCTGCGATCTTTCACTGGCGCTGTAGGAGCGTATGTCTTTCCCATCCAGGTACACTTTGCCTGCAGTAGGATCGTAGAGGCGCGCGATCAGGGAAGCCGTTGTCGTTTTCCCTCCACCTGTCGGCCCTACCAGGGCATAGGTCTTCCCCTTTTCCAGGCGGAAAGTATTGTTATGCAATACTTCTTTGCCATCAGGGTAGTGAAAGGATACGCCACGGAATTCCAATAAGGCCGCTTTCTGGTCAGCAGACCCGCCATTAGCCGATACAGCCGGAACCACTGTCAGATGATCGCCGGCCTCTTCGACAGGCAGCGGCAACAGATCCGATTCCACAGATAAGATATGTGAGACCCGGTCCCATGCAGCCAGCGCAATCTGGAAGTTGGCCCAAAGAGTAGCCATCTGCCGGAGAGGATCATAAAAATAGGTGACATAGGAAAAGAAGCTGATAAGGAACCCTATTGTAAAAAGTCCGGCGGTGATCAGGTAGATCCCAAAGGCCAATACAGCCAATTGCCCCATAGCGGACGCAAAACCGGATACCGGCAAAAAAACATTATTGGCAATACCTGCCTTCACATTGGAGGAATAGTTCTCCCGGTTGACTTCATTAAACCGTTGCATGAAATAATCCCGCCGGTTAAAAGCAATGATGACCTTGAAATTATTGAGGCTTTCCTGTACCTCCGAGCTGAGGCTGCCCGTGCTCTTCATGCTCCGGGCATTCCTTTTTCTCACCCAGGGCGAAACGAATTTCGTAAAGATCCACAGCAGCAGGGCAGGGGTTAGCGTCGCCAGGCCCAACCGGAAATTCAGCGCCAGCAAAAAGATACCAGCCCCGGTGATCATAAAAAGGCTGGATACGAACTGCATCAGGGATTGGGAAAAAAATTGGCTGATCTTATCCGTGTCGTTATTTACCCTGGATATAAGATCTCCGGCCTTGTTCTGCGAAAAAAAGGCGACCGGCAATTCCTGCAATTTATTAAAGATAGCGTTGCGCAGCGCATAGAGGAGATTTTGCCCGAAGCCGCCCATCAATAAGGTCCGCAGATAGATGGTCACCAGGGCTGCCAGCGCAATGAGTAACAGATACCCGCAATTGACCCATATTCCATGATAGTCCTTTGTTAATATGAATTTATTAATGGTAATACCCACTATCAAAGGAGGCAACAGGCTAAGAAGGGTATTAAACAATATGGAGATCACGGCCCCTATCAGTTTACCCCTTTGCTCCGGCAACAGACCGACCAGTTTGCGCAGTGCCGACCAGGTGGTATTTTTAGGCTGTTGTGCGGCAATGTCGTTAAGATTGTAATTCGTGCTGCTCATAATGGCTGGTGCTTCTTTGTGAGTTATAAATTTGTACATATTCCGGGCAGCTCTGCATCAATTCCTCATGGGTGCCCGATGCGATCATTTCCCCCTCCATCAGCAGGATGATCTGCTCGTAATTTTCGACGGCCGCTATCTTCTGGGTGACGGATAATAAAGTAATCCCCGGGTAGTTCTTACTGACATTCTCCAGGATCTTCTGTTCCGTACTGCTATCCACCCTGGCCGTGAAATCGTCCAGCAGCAGAACACGGGGATTGATCGCCAGAGCACGGGCCAGCATAATCCGCTGCTTCTGTCCGCCGGACAGACTGCTGCCCCTTTCGCTGACAATGGTATTCAGTTTTTCCGGGAGAGAATCGATAAAATCTCTCAATTCCGCCGTGGCAATGGCTTTTTCCAGGGATTCATCCGTCACCGTATCGCTGAAAGCAATGTTCTCCCGGATGCTCATATTAAAAATAATACTGTCCTGGAAAACAAATCCGACCTGCCGGTGAAAGGTCTCTTTTTCATAATTGTCGATGGGCTGGCCGTCGAATACTATGCTTCCGGATGTAGGACGAATAAGAGCAGTCAGCAAATGAAGCAACTGCGTTTTACCGGCAGCAGTTGGTCCGATGACAGCAGTCCTGGATCCGGCTGGTACAAAGAAGGATATATCCTTCAGGGCCGCTTTTTCTCCATAAAGGACAGAGACACCCTTCAGGGAAATATCGCCGCGCAGGTCCTCTTTTATAGTGCCCGTCTCTGCAGGGTCCGGAGCATTCAGGATCCCGGTGATCCGCATATAGGATGCCGTTGCCTGTGCGATCACACCACTCATAAAGCCGATGATCAATATCGGGAAGATCAGCATCGATAGATAAATATTGAACGCGGAAAGATCTCCCAGCGTCATATTCCCGTTGATCACATAATGTCCCCCCAGCGCAAGGATAGTGACAGAAGCCATGTTGGCGGTAAAAATGATGACAGGGATCAGGGCAGCAAACAGTTTTAGAATTTGCATCCCGAATCCCAGGGCCTTTGTATTCGCCTCCATGAACTTGACATATTCCCGCTGTTGCGAATGGAGGACCCGGATCATTGCCGCTCCCAGGATGCTCTCATTGATCACTTTGTTCAGCCAGTCGATGACCTCCCTGCTCTTTGTAAACAATACCCGCACTTTCTTGAGCACAATATAAAATGCCCCGCCGATAATGGGAATGATCATAATGACCCCCAGTCCGAGTTTCCAGTTGATTGAGATTAAAAGAGCGCTCGTGCCTATAATAATAAACAGCGAAGAGGCAATGGAGACAAGGGCCTGGGAGACGAACATCTTGATGGAATCGACATCCCCGGTAATATTGGTGAGAAGACGGGAAGGGTTGGACGTCTGCAGAAAAGCATAACTCTGCCGGGAGATCTTTTCGGCCAGGCGGGTGCGCAGGTCTCTGGCCACCCGTTCCGAAGCACGGGTCTGGACAATTCCCTGCAGATAGCCCAGGATAAGCACAGCAATGGCTGCCCCCAGGAACTGCCAGAGGATGCGATTCATATCCAGTCGATGGTTGGTGAAAGCGTCGATGCCGTGAGAGATGATTTTTGGCACGACCAGGTTGATCCCATTGCTTAAAAGCGCCAGGACCAGCAGGAGAAAGATCAACCCCCTATAAGGTATCAGGAGAGAGAAGATACCGGGGCCTCCGGGCTTCCCTTTTTTTTGTTGTCCGTTAGTCTTATTCATATTTGTTCTTATATATCCGATTCAAAGGATTGGTTACCTGAAACGGATGTAAAAGTAACAAAATATGGACAGGAGGGAAAGGAGGATTCGATTAAGCAGGTGGGAATAACGGTAAAACGCAGGAAATCACCGGCGATTACTCCGGAACCTTACAGCCCTTTCAACAGGTTAATAATGCTTTTCCCGGCTACTTTCCAGTTCAACCGGTTTTGAAACTCGTTAAAGGAAGATAAGGCCATGTCCTCGTATCGTTGATAGTGAGAATAAAGATCCTTGATATAATCCGCATATTCAATAGCAGTCGCCGATAAAGGAAAGAGCCTGCCATTGACATCATTTTTGATGATCGTGGGAATCCCGCCTACATTCGTAGCAATAGCCGGAACCCCAAATGAATTCGCCTCGCAGAATACCAGGCCATATGCTTCTGCTTTTGTCGGCAGGATCAAAAAATGACTTTCTGCAATCAATTTTTCTATTTTAGCAACTCCCTCAGGGCTGGACTTGCTGATGAAACCATGATTGATCACACGATCAGGCATAGTAGCAAAGGGAAGGGAATTCAGCCCGGCAATATGCAATTCCGTGGACAGTCCCGCCTTATTGAGCGCCTGCATTATATCTACAGCCAGCGCACCTCCTTTTCGCTCCCAATCGACGCCCAGGAATAATAGCTTACAGGTGGTTTTCGATCGCTGCCGTATTATCTTTTTTATATCATCCGTAGACCGGTTGCATTCAATATTTGCCCCGAAAGGGACTACCTTGACTTTTTCCGGATCAACCTTATAATTATCAATAGCTGTTCTCGCCGCCCAATCGGAGGAATAGATAGCCAGGGAACAGGAGCTCAGTGCAGCCTGCTCCAGCTTATTGGCTTGTCGTATGGTCTCAGCGGACAAATTTGAAAAGGTGTCATAAAACCCGACCATCCCCGCAAAGGTGGCGTCGGTATAAAACACCTTGGGCTTCCGGGTGTCAAGGTAGGCAATGGGAACAGAGCCCGGAGAAAAAATACAATCGGAAGAGGAACTGATCCTTTTGGCAACCTGATCCGCATATCCTTTTGCCACGGAAAAACTCCTGTCGATCAGATAGCGCTGCCCCAGCTTCCTGTATAACAGCCTTTTCAACTTGAGCAGTTTGTCGTTCTTCATGGTCAAATTGCCGATATATTCCAGTTCGGCGTTTTGATCCGTTAAAGTCTTTGCCAGGTTGTACCCAAGGCCAGACCAATTATGAACATCCAGAGCGTTATAGGTGGTTATATAAGAGATTTTCATTAGAAAGCGTTTTTATCCCCCTTGACAGTGGTATATAAGGTTAAGAAAATGATGCGCAGATCCAGCCATAAGCTCCAGTTCTCCATGTACCATATATCATGCTCTATCCTGTTACGCAGCTGTTCCTGCTGCTTGATCTCTCCCCGTAAACCATTTACCTGGGCCCATCCCGTTACACCGGGCTTAACAAAATGGCGGATCATATATTCTTCCAGCAACTTTGAATACATCTCCGTATGCCGGAGCATATGCGGTCTGGGACCGACCACAGACATATTCCCCATCAATACATTAAAAAATTGCGGCAGTTCATCCAGATTCGTTTTTCGCAGGAATTTCCCCAAAGGAGTAATACGGGCATCGTCCCTGGTGACCTGCCTGGTATGGGCGTCTTTATTGACGGACAAACTGCGGAATTTGAAACAACGGAACTGCTTGTTGTCCTTTCCGGATCGTAATTGTACAAAGAACACCGGCCCTTTGGAATTTAATTTGATGAGAAGGGCCAGGATAGGAAGCAGCCAGGATAATACGAATACAATGATCAGCAGGCTGAATATAATATCAAAAGCACGTTTTTTCACCCCATTCGTAACATCCTCCAGGGGCTCTGACCGTAGCGACAGAATAGGGAATTCATCCAGGTATTCCATATGGGTCTCCCGGTTCACATAGAGCTTAAAATCAGGGACGAAGCGGAAGCGTATTAAGGATTTTTCTGCCGTATGGGCCATTTCATAGATGGAAGTATTTCTTTCAGGCGAGATCGTGGAATAAATTTCATTGATATTATTCTTCACAGCATAAGAAACACATTCGTCGATATTGCCAATAATAGGCAGGGAAGACAACTCATTCACCAATTCCCTGTCTTCAAAAAATCCTTCCACCATCAGGTTCCTTTTCTGCATGGAAAAATTATAGGCTAACTTCCTGGCAACCTCATTATACCCCACGATCACTATTTTTTTACCGGTCTTGCTTACTTTATTCATATAGAATGCGACTCCGATCAGCAAGGCCCTGGCAATTAACAGGATGCTACTGAAACCGATAAAGCTCAGCAGGATAAACAAACGTGAAAAAGGATAATGATAAAAGAAAATGAAGATCACCATACCGATAAAAAAAAGGATCAGCGCTTTTACCGTCCGTTTAGTGAACCGTTCAAAGCTCGGATTGCTCGTGTCGACATACAGCGCCGTGCTGTACGCCGATATCAGCCACAGCATATTGGCTACGATGAACAGTACTATATACTCTGGCCCGGCAGTCCCGGGAATGCGGTGCATGGAATCCATTAGCATCAAATGCACAATATTAAGTGCCAGAAGATCGACACAGACAAAGAAGAACCTGAATAGGTTGATATAACGGCTGTTCATAATGCTAAGATTGTTGTAAGGAATAAGTTTCTATTCAACCAGTCGAAAGGATCAGAACGATTTCTTCAATTTCAGGATAAGCCCCGACGAATTGTACAGCAGATCACCTGCATCCAGCGCTGCGACCGCACCGGCTTCCCATCCGTTCTTTAATGCTCTTTTTACTTCCAGGTAAGCGGAAAACTGTTTCACTTCCTTGAAAAGACCGAAATGGGGAGTAGAGAAGGTGTAACCTGTCGAATGCCCCCATTGACTGGTCCCGAATGTGCCGTAATTAAAGGAATAAGAGGCTTTGGCAGTAAAATAATAGTCTCCTATTGATCCCTCCATCCCGCCATAAAAGGCCATCACCCTGTTGTTGTTAAAGAAATCAGTGCTGTCATTCGGCAATCCCGCCCGGGTGGATGTCGACGTTGTAATGAATGGGTTACCCAGGCCAAGCCCTTTGTAAGACCATCCCTTCGTATATTGATAATTATTATAATAGTTTTCGTCTCCGGACTTGGTACGTTTCGAATCAGGATAACCTGCCTGATTCTTGCTATAGAAAAATTCGAAAAGCACCTTATGCCAATGAAACCCATCTTCAGAGGTGCCATCTTCAGAGGTGGCCTTGTTCTCGATGCACAACCCGTTCAGCCCATCGGCTATATTCGCCAGTTTGGCAAGGGCGCCCTCGTCATAAAAATTCTGCCGGTATAGCCCGATCCGGATATTTTCAAAATCATAATCCGCCCTCAGGTCAACGGAACCAAGATGATTGCCTATTTTGGAACCAACCCAGGTCCGCCCCAGTACAACGTATTCAAATGTTTTAAAATCAGAGAACGGATAGTTTTTGCCAAAAACTTTTTTCTCGCTCCCCCAGAATACCTGGTGATTAAACCCCGCATAGAGCTTCAGCCTCCAATCCGGTCGCCCCAATCGGGCATAAAAAGAGGATTGATGAAAATAGGTTTTTGCCGAAGGGATGCTGTCAGGGTATTGTATTTTCTGTTCACCGAGCCATCCGAGGGCAAAATTCCCTTTTATGGCAAAAAGTTTCCTCCCAAAAGGCAGGTTCCAGTATTCCGGAATAGAGATCTGTACCTTAGGAATACCCAGGGCATTGCCGGAAATGGCAAATGCCCCTGAAGACAAAGAGGTATCTACCAATCCCATTATCTCTTTGACACGGCCCGCTTTGAGCTCAAATATGCTGACCCGCAACTTTCCATACCCTTCTATTAAGGTGACACGGGAAGATGAGCCCAGGTCGGCCCTGGCTTCCACGGATGCTCCCCAGTCCACCAGTTGCCTATTCGTGCTATCGTAATCAATACGGGCGGTGCCGATGAAACTGGCGGAGGTCCCGGGCAACGGAATGCTCCCGAACTGGTTGGATCGCATCCAGAACGGAACATGGTCCTTCGAGGTCATTATTCCCTGCGTACCTAAAGAGGCATGGAAGAGATCACCCTGCGAATGGAAGAGATTATCCTGCGCAAAGCCCCTTCCATAAATGAAATACGATAAAATTAAAAAAAACACTTTTTTCATAACTGTCAGGTTGCAATGGTTAGGGGAAAAAACAATTATCCTACTTTCAAGGCGACAGGGCGCTTATGGAGAGAAGCGAACATCTCTTCAAGAATTTCTTCTATCCTATACGTATAATCCCAGTCAGGATAGTGCGATTTAAATTTCGTCAGATCGCTGATATACCAGATATGATCCCCGCTCCGGTTGTTTTCCGTATAGGAGAAGTCCAGTTTGTTGCCGGTAATTTCCTCACATAGTTTTATCGCCTCTAACATGGAGCAATTGGAAAACCGTCCGCCCCCGGCATTATATACTTCACCACTTCTTGGGTTGTTATAAAAATGCCAGAACATATTTACCAGATCATAGCTGTGAATGTTATCCCTCACCTGCTTGCCCTTATATCCAAATATGGTATAATGCTGTTTGTGAATAGCGCATTTCATGAGATAGGCGAGAAAACCATGCAGCTGGGCGCCTGAATGATTGGGCCCTGTCAAACAACCTCCGCGGAAAACAGCCGTTTTCATTCCAAAATACCTCCCATATTCCTGCACCATGACGTCGGCGGCTACTTTAGATGCGCCAAAAACAGAATGTTTGCAATTATCTATGCTCATTAATTCATCGATCCCCTCTGCATAATAAGGATGGGTCTCCTCAATTTCATACCGCAGCTCCTTTTCGACAAGGGGCAAAAAATTCGGGTTGTCACCATATACTTTATTCGTTGACGTAAAGATAAAAACGGCGTCAGGACAATAGAGCCGCGTAAGCTCCAGCATATTTATCGTCCCATTGGCATTTACGGTAAAATCCGTAATGGGCTCTTTCGCAGCCCAATCATGGCTCGGCTGAGCGGCAGTATGTATTACTAAGGCGATATCCGAGGTATACTCCTGAAATATAGCTTCCAGCGCCTTATAATCCCTTATATCGGCATTATAATGTTTGTAATTGGAATATTGTTCCTTTATACGCTCGACATTCCAATGTGTAGAGGCAGATTCCCCGAAAAAATAGGCCCGTAGATCATTGTCTATACCTATGACCAAATCAAATTTATTTTCCAGAAAGGAAATTGCTTCGCTTCCAATCAAACCTCCTGAACCGGTGACAAGTGCTGTTTTCATGTAAAAAAAATTTTAAAATTTAACTTTTCGGATACCTGTTTTGCAAAGAATAAATAAATAGATGAAAAGAAGGTTTGTCGTCAAATATCTTTTCCAAAGCTTTTTGGGATCTTGTATCAATCTATAAAGCCATTCAAGCCCGAAATCCTGCATCCACTTGGGAGCATGCTTAATATTGCCGGCAAAGAAATCAAAGGCTGCACCTATCGCCATGATAGGCGCATCAATTTTAGCCACGTGATTGGCAACCCATCTTTCCTGGCGCGGACATCCTCTTCCTACTAAAATGAGATGGGCTCCGCTGTCATTTATTTTACGTACATCCTCATCATCTTCATGCGCCGTAGCCTCCCTGAACCTGTCTGAATGCTTACCACATATTATCAGATTAGGGAATTTCGTTTTGAGGAAAATTTCCATTTTCTCAAGCGTGGCTGATGTGCTCCCATACAGATAGATCCGCAAATGGTGCTTGTCCGCCTTCGCCAGGACGTGCCTGGTAAGAATGGGACCGGCCACTCTATCTTTTAACCCCACCTTGAAAAAACTGTTTAGCGCCCATCTTACCGGTTGACCATCAGGAACGATCATATCGATCTTATTGAGATGGTCGGTAAATGACTTATCCATTACACTTTCCATTAGTCCATGGACAGCCAGGGCACTGACGCCAAAATGTTCTTTGGCACGCGCTTTTGTAATGATCAGATCGGAGGCTCCGTCATAATCCGTAATGGCATAATTGACGTAGAATAATTGTTTGGTAACCATATAGTTAATTTTGAGTTGCTGGAGGGTCAGGGTTGACGACTGACTGGTAGATTGTCAGGAACTTTTCCAGATTGCTTTCAGGTGTATAAAAGCTTTCATAAGTATTCCGGGCATTGATCGAATAATTATACTTCTCTTCAGGTGAAAGTGACTGCCAGTATTGTACCTGTGCGATCAGATCTTCGGGATGGCCGGATTTAAAATGAAGACCATTGTATCCATGCTGCACCATTGATGACATAGCGCCTATGTTACCGGCGATTACAGGGGTGCCCGATGCAAATGCCTCTAGTAAGGTCATCGGCATCCCTTCATACCAAATGGAGGGGAAAATTAATGCGATACATTGGTTCATGGCTTCTTTGACGCCATCGCTATCCAGACTGCCGATATATTTTATATTTTCACGCTGCCTGCATACCTTCTCCAACTCCCCTTTCAAGGGACCGTCACCGGCAATGTATAGCTCATGATCGATGTTCCGGAAAGCCTCCATGAGCATTTGAATGCCTTTTTCCTGGGACAAGCGGCCTATGAATAAAAAGCGCCCCATCCTTTTTGCAGGTTGAGTAGCAACAGCGTTGACAAAATTTGGCTTTACCACATACTTTTGTTCGGATACCCCAAATGATGAATTCACAAAAAGTGTCCTGGCAAAATCTGTGAGTACGATGTATTTATCCACCATCCTCCAGGTGCCTATTTTTTTATGAAACCATACCACAAACGCCAGCCAGAAAGTTTGAAGAGCAGAATTTCTGTATACTTTATTTACCACAGCTTTCCAGGGGAATGACGCATTGATGCTATCGGTAAATAATTGTCCCTTATAAATTAAAGTGGTCGATGGGCACAACAGCCGATAGTTGTGGAGCGTTAATACGACAGGGATACCCGCTTTGTTAGCCACACGTATCGCTATAGGACCAATAGCAAAATGCAGATTATGCAAATGGATGACATCAGGTCTGTACTCTGCTATAACCTTTTTAAGTTTTTTGGCAGCCGACACATTCCATAACGATCGCAGGAACTGACTCGCCCCCCGCCAACCGGAGAGATTTTGAAATGTCAACGTCCGTACATCCTCTCTTTGACCTAGTAACAATTGCTCCAGCTTAAAAACACCATCTTCTCCACCTTTTTGCAGATAGTACGTATGAAGCAGTAAAATTTTCATCTAAAATTTCGGCAGCGTATTTAGTAATTTATACTTGATCCTTTCCGGGATGGAAAATGGCTTTGTAAATTGTTTTACAATTTTTTCATCCAACGATAAATTATTGGAAAAGCGGAATGCCGTGTTATTGGTGTCGTCTAACTCCGTCCTGAACCGGTTGAATTTATCTTTTGTATGAGTAGCTTCTTCAGTAAATCCTATATTGCTGATTTTAGACACCGCTGGAAAAACGGTAAGTAAAGACCCCTTAAATTGATGATAACACCACCTGATTGCCCAGGAATTGATCTCCCCCCGCATTTGCCTGTCCAGCATGCTGGCCATATCCGAGCCCATTTGATTGAATGCCCTCCTCGCTACCCTGTCTTTACTGAATAGATCATAGTCATTCACCTGCCAGTCCACTTCATTCCATTTCTCTTTCCACGTAGCCCACCCCCAGGAAGTGGCACGCCGGGTAAAATAGGTTTCATCGTATTTAAGTCCCTTGATACGACGGGTGTATCCTCCCACTGAAAAGACCTCAGGGGTATCCTTATAGTATTGTAAAGCCTGATTGGAGAAGGTCAAAAAGTTAGTGCTTGTCACCAGGTCGTCTTCCAGAACGATCGCCTGGCCATATTCATTAATTACCCTCGTCACCCCATTGATAATGGAATCGGCTAATCCCATATTTTTTTCCGATTCCAGGATCGTGATTTTCTTAAACCCCGAAATGGATTTAAGAAAATCACGAACTGATTTAACGGATGTATGATCGGCCGCAGCTTTTGGGCCGTCAGAGAATATAAACAACTC